>ERZ795050.76-NODE-76-length-138198-cov-9.642001_pt1 | contig 138198 bp, 120 predicted proteins | sample MGYA00375134_ERZ795050 | MGnify/ENA primary metagenome ERZ795050 (study PRJEB30179, sample SAMN05720221) | activated sludge metagenome | isolation source: Anaerobic digester | place: Japan | collected 2015-05-26 ... | reverse complement strand
CGAGGAGGTCATCGGGCGCGACCTCGCCGCCCTCCTCGACTGATCCGTTCCATCGACAACGGAAAAGGGCCCCGCCCGGGAAACCGGACGGGGCCCGATCGGCTCGGACTCGGGGAAGGGGCGTCAGATGCGAACCACGTTGCGGGCCTGGAGCCCCTTCTGGCCGCTGACGACCTCGAAGGAGACACGGTCACCCTGGTTCAGCGAACGGAAGCCCTCCGACGCGATCGCGGTGTAGTGGACGAAGACGTCCGGGCCGTTGTCGCGAGAGATGAATCCGAAGCCCTTCTCGTTGTTGAACCACTTCACGGTGCCCTGCTCGGTCATGCTTGCTCCTTGCTGCTCAGCTTGAAATGGCCGTGGTCTCGGCACGGCCAGCGCATCCCTCGCGCGAACGGGAGCGCCTTGTCTCTCTTGAACCGTGCTCGCGCGTGCACGGGTCCTGGAAATGGGGCGAGGATCTCGGGAGGGAAAACAAGAAACAGAGGCTCTGGGTCGCTTGGGTTGGCGGTTTTCTACCAGAACTCCGGCGTCATTGCAAGGGTCTCCGCCCAGCCGCAGGCCGCACCCGCCCGGGCGAGATCGGCCGGCGGCGGCGCCACGATCGTGAGCGGCACGGCGAGCGGCGGGGCGGGCAGGCGCAATCCCCAGGCGTGGAGGAGAGCGCGGCCCGGCGTGAGCACCTCGCGCAGATGGCGATCCCGCACTCCGTGATGGCGCGGCCCGCCGTAGAGGTCATCCCCCACGAGCGGGTGCCCCGCAGCCGCGAGGTGGACGCGCAGCTGGTGCGTACGCCCGGTCCGCGGCGCGAGCGCGAGCAGTGCCACATGGGGCGCTGCAGCGAGCAGACGGTAGGCGGTCTGCGCCGGCCGTCCCTCGGGGTCGGGACGCATTCGCCGCCGGTCCCTCCGGTCGGGTCCGAGCGGGAGGTTCCACTCCCCCTCCCGCGGCCGCGGATGTCCCCAGACCACCGCGAGGTAGACCCTGGCGACCCGCCGCTCCGCGAACGCCGCGACGAGCGCGCGATGCGTCTCGCGATCCCGCGTCAGCAGCACGACCCCGGAGGTCGTCACGTCGAGACGATGGACGAGATGGAGCGGCTCCTCGCCAAGGCGGGCGCGATCCGCCGGCGCAAGAGAGGCCAGGAGCCTTTCGACGGCCAGCCCGGGGTCCCGCCGCGGGGTGGCGAGCGAGACGCCCGGCGCCTTGTCGAGCGCCACCAGCTGCTTGCCGCTCCAGAGCAGGGAGCTCACCATCGCCGGCGCCATCGCCGTCTCGGACGCGCGGTAGACTGCGGCGGTACCGGCGGGCCGCGAGCGGGATCTCACCATGCCGCCTCCCGGCAGCCGTGGAGGTGAAGGTCCGGATGGCGGAAACGATCGACTACGGCGGCATGCTGCGCCGCGCGCTCCGTTCCCTGGTGGCGGAGGCCCTGGAGCTGGTGGCGCGCGAAGGCCTGCCCGGAGAACACCACTTCCTCCTCTCCTTCGCCACCTCGGCACCCGGCGTCGTCCTGCCGCCCGGATTGCGCGCCCTCCACCCGGACCGGATGACGATCGTCCTCCAGCACCAGTTCTGGGATCTCGAGGTCGAATCCGACCGGTTCGCGGTCACGCTCAGCTTCGGGGGTCAGCAGCAGCGGATCACCGTGCCGTTCGCCGCGCTGCTCGCCTTCGCCGACCCGGAAGCGGGCCTCGAGCTGAGCTTCGAGCAGCCCCCGCCGCCATCCCCCGCCGACGAGGGAGAAGCTCCCTCTTCGGAGGAGCCGGGAACCGCTGCGCCGGAGGAGCATCGCGCCGAAGTGCTGCCGTTCGATCCGAGCCGCCGCCGGTAGCCACCCGCCTCAGTGCGGGAGACCGAACAGGTAGTAGGCCAGACAGGCGAGGCCGAGCACCAGCGCCCCGGGGCCGATCTCGCGCCAGCGGCCGGCGAGGAGCTTGACCGCCGGCCAGGCGACGAGACCGGCGGTCAGTCCGTTGGCGATGTTGTAGGTGAAGACCATCAGCGTGATCGTCAGGAACGCCGGCACCGCCTCGGTGAGGTCGTCGAGCTCGACCCGCCGGATCGTGGTGACCATCAGGAGACCGACGATCACCAGCGCCGGCGAGTAGGCGTAGCGCATCTGCTGGAGCGGCGCCACCAACGGCAGGAAGAAGAGCGAGAGCGCGAAGAGACCGCCGGTGACCACCGCCGCGAGGCCGGTTCGCGCTCCCTCCCGGATGCCGGTGGCGGACTCGATGAAGGCGCCGCTCGTCGAGGTGCCGAGCAGCCCGCTCGCCACGCAGGCGACGGCGTCGACGACCATCGGCCGTTCGATTCCCGGGAGGTTTCCCTTCTCGTCGAGGAGGTTCCCCGCCGCCCCGACCGCGAGCAGCGTTCCGAGGGTGTCGAGGAAACCCATCAGGAAGAGGGTCAGGAGCACCGGGAAGAGCTCGAGCCGCAGGACCCCGGCGATGTCGAGCTGGAAGGCGATCGGCGAGAGGTCGTACTCCCCCCGGAACGGCAGCGCGAAGACCCCTGCCGGGGCGGTGCCGAGGCCGAACAGATACCCGGCGCCCGCCGTCGCCGCGATGCCGAGGAAGACCGCCCCCCGCACCCGGCGCAGGAGCAGCGCGACCGTCACCAGCAGCCCGAAGAGGACGAGCAGCACGGTCGGCTCACGAAGGTTGCCGAGCTTCAACGGCACGTCGGGCGAGCGCAGCAGATCGGTGCCGGGAGCAAGCAGCGCCGCCACCGGCATCCCGCTCGCGGCGCTGTCGACCACGCCCCCCTCGTAGAGGCCGATGAGGGCGAGGAAGAGGCCGATCCCGGCCGCAAAGCTGTACTTGAGGCTGGGCGAGATCGACTCCGCGAGCCACCGCCGGACCCCGAGCAGCGTGATGAGGAGGAAGAGGAGCCCGCCGAGGAAAACCGCGCCGAGCCGCTGCTGCCAGCTGATGCCGAGGGTCGCGAGCCCGAAGGCGATGAAGGCGTTCTCCCCCATGTACGGCGCGACGCCGATCGGCCGCTTCGCGTAGAGCCCCATGAGGAGCGAACCGCCCGCCGCCACGAGGACCGTCGCCACGGTGCTGGCGCCGACCGGCAGCCCCGCGAAGGCGAGGATCGCCGGGTTGACGACGATGATGTACGCCATCGTCACGAAGGTCGTCACGCCGCCGAGCACCTCCGTCCTGACGCTCGACCCCGCGGCCGCGATGCCGAACCACCGTTCCAGGCTCATGGGCGAAACCTCCGCGCGAGCTCCGGCTCCCCGCGGCTCCAGTAGAAGAGGGCGAAATACCGCTCCTGCGCGGCGGGATCGGGGCTCACGAACCGCCGGGCGGCCCAGCGGGCGGCGGCGCTCTCCGGAGCCCGCAGCGCGAGCAGCGCCGCGAGGTTCCCGCCTACCGGGTTCGTCACCTCCCCCGCCACCGGATGCCGGCCGGCGCTCTGCTCGAACGCGGGCGGCCAGGGGTGGAAGGCGCCGAGCATCGCGATCGCCACCGACGGCACGAGCAGCAGGGCGAAGAGCGAGCGCCGCCAGCCGGCCATCGCCAGCGGCGCGAAGAGGAGGAGGAACGGCACGACCGGGATCAGGTACCGGAAGCCGTACGACCAGCCGCCGTACGAGCCCGCCACGGCGACATGGAAGAGGATCTGGAACGCGATCGCCGCGGCGAGCCCTCGCGCTTCGCTCGCCTCCACGTCGAGCAGCGGCCTGCCCCCTTCCCCCCGCCGGCAGGCGGCGGCGAGCCCCGCCACCCCGAAGAGGAGGACCGGCGAGAGGGAGAAGAAACCGTGCCAGCCGAAGAGCGCTGCGAACGGGTAGGTCCAGCTCTCGGGCAGGAGGACCCCGGCGACGCTCGGGGCGAACGAGGCGCTCAGATCGCGCGCCCCCGGGATCATCTTCGCCGGCCAGATGCTGCCCCAGAGCACGAAGTTCGATCCGGCCAGGACCACCCCGCAGAGGAGGAGCACCGCGCCGAACCGGAACGCTGCGCAGCGGCCGCCGCGCCGCCACGCCTGCCAGGCGAGCAGCGGCAGGAAGCCGAGGCCGGGGACCAGATCGACCCCCGTCGCCAGGCCGGCGGCGAGTCCGGCGCGCGCCCCGTGACCGGCCAGGGAGGCCAGCCAGCCGGCGAAGAGGAGCGCCGCGGCCACCGTGTGGTTGTTGAACGTCGAGGTGAAGCTCGCCGCCACCGTGCCCGCGACGAGCGCCGCGAGCACCAGGATTCGGGAGGCGGCAGGCACGACCTTCGTCGCCACGAGCGCGCGCGCCATCGCGACCGTCATCCCGGCCGCGGCGCCGCCGACGAGGAGGAGGGTGACGAGGTAGACGACGTGGCCGCGCGTGGCCGGATCGGCGAGCCGCCACGGCGTCACGCTCCGGATGCCGGCGTAGAGCGCGGCGCCACCGAGCGCGAGCAGCGGCGGTTTGTTCGAGTAGCTGCGGCCGCCGGCTTCGACGCGATCGACCGTCCAGGCGTAGCTGGTCCGGTCGATCGCCCCTTCGCCGTGATCGACGAGCGCCTCGATCTGCGCCCAGCGCGAGGCGTCGTTGCCGGCGGTGAAGACGCGCGGGTGGGTGATCCCGGCGGCGAGGAGGAAGGCGAGGAGGCCGGCCGCCACCAGCGGCCGGCCGCTCTCAGTCACAGATCACGGCGCCGGTGCCCTTCACGCGGGTGTAGCGGAAGGGCCCCTCGCCGACCGTGGCCGGATCGAACGGGCGCTTCTGCTCCTCGGCCTGGTGCTCGAGCCGGGCGATCCACTCCTCGCGGGTCAGCTCGCCCGTCTCGACCGTCCCCTCGGCCACCGCCTGCCTGCCCTGCGCCGAGGTCGGGAAGACGATCACGCCATCGTCGACCTTCACCCGCAGGCCGCCATCCTCGTCGCCGGCCGCGATCTCCATCCAGCAGCCCTTGTTCTGGCAGACCTCGACGACTTTCCCTTCGATCCGCACGCTCTTGCCGGCCCAGGCCTCCGGCTCCGCGAGGATCGCCGCGACCGGCGTGCTCTCGGCGAGCGTCACGCCCTCGCCGTAGGTGGTTCCCGCGCAGATCTCCGCGCCAAGCCCGGCTCCCGGCAGCCAGAGCCCGGCCAGGAGACAGATCAGTGCCGTCCTCATCGTCGCTTCCCTCCGCTGTCGTATCCGTGTCGTTTTCCCGTTCTGCGGCCGCGAAACGCTCCCGGCCGGCGCCACCGATCTACCGCTCGGCGGCGGCAAGAGGATACCGCGTCGGGAGCCTCCGGGAAGGGCACCTTCCCCGCCGGCCTGACGCTCCCGGCCCGAGGCGGACGGCCTCCCCTGGGCCGTTTCCTCCCGCCAGGCCGGGCCTCGCGAACCGGTATCTCTTTGCGTTACAATGTTGGTTTACGCCCGCAGGTATTCCGATCCCTCCGGGACCGTCACCCACCGAGGAGAACCGACCCGATGTCGAGAACGTCCGGCACCCGCAACACGCCATTCCCCCGCACCACCATCGCTTTCGCCCTGCTCCTGCTCGCCGGCCTCGCGATGCCGGCCTGCGCGGGCCAGGAGAAGGCCGCCCCGAAGGCGGCTCCCGCCACCCCCGAGGCCGTCGCCGAGATCGACGGCAAGCCGATCACGATGGCCGAGCTCGAGAAGAGCGTCGCCGCACAGCTTGCCCAGCTCGACAAGCAGCGCCGCGACCTGCTCGAGCAGAGCCTCGGGAACCTGGTCGAGGAGAAGCTCCTCGAGACCGAAGCGCTCGCCCGGGGCGTGACGAAAGAGGCGCTCGTGGCCTCCGAGATCACCGCCAAGGTCCAGCCCGTCACCGACGCCGACGTGGACGCCTGGTACGAGGCGAACAAGGGCCGCCTCGGCGGCCGCGCCAAGGAGACGATCGCGCCGCAGATCCAGCAGTTCCTCACCGCCGAGCGTGGCGGCGAGGCCCGCGCCGACTTCCTTTCGACGCTGCGCGAGAAGCACAAGGTGCGGATCCTCCTCGAGCCGCATCGCGTGCGGGTCGGCACCGACGGCCCGTCGAAGGGCCCCGCCAACGCCCCGGTGACGATCGTCGAGTTCTCCGAGTTCGAGTGCCCGTTCTGCGCCCGGGTGAACCCCACCCTCGACCAGATCCGCTCGACCTACGGCGAGAAGGTCCGGATCGTCTTCCGTCACCTGCCGCTGCCGATGCACCCCCACGCGCTGAAGGCCGCCGAGGCCGCCCTCTGCGCCGAGGAGGAAGGGAAGTTCTGGGAGATGCACGACGCGATGTTCGCCGATCAGCGGAATCTGGGCATCGATGCCCTCAAGGCGAAGGCCGCCACCCTCGGTCTCGACGCCGCCCGCTTCGACGAGTGCCTCGCCTCCGGCCGGCACGCCGCCCGCGTCCAGGCCGATCTCGCCGAGGGGCAGCAGGTCGGCGCCAACGGGACCCCGACCTTCTTCATCAACGGCCGCTACCTCTCCGGAGCCCAGCCGTTCGAGGCGTTCAAGGAGCTGATCGACGACGAGCTGGCGCGGCGGTAACGTCCTCCGCGCTTTCGCAGCCTCTGACGGCCGCGCCCCGGTGGGCGCGGCCGTTTCATTTCGCGGGGACGTACCAGACCGGACAGGGGGCGCGACACTGCAAGCCGCGCGCGTTGCCGCGCGTGAAGAGACGGCGCAGCAGACCCGGCGAACGTGTCCCCACGACCATCCAGCGCACCCCGAGCCAGGTCGCCGCCGCCACGATCTCCGGCCCCCCCGCACCCGCCGTGACCTCGCTCTCCACACGCGGTCGCCAGGGCGACACGCACCCGGGTGGCGCTCCCCTACCCGCCCGGGCGGCGACTCGGCTACGCTTCCCGGCGCGGCGGTCCCCGCGGGTGACGCCGGCCGCACGACCACAGGAGATGCCCCGTGTCCTTCCTGCCGCCGAACTTCGGCCAGCTTCCGCCCGAGGAGTCCGACTACGCGACCAGCCGGTTCGTGATCCTCCCCGTCCCGTTCGAGCGCACCACCTCGTACGGCAAAGGGACGGCGAACGGTCCCGCCGCGATCGTCCGTGCCTCGCAGAGCATGGAGCTCTACGACGAGGAGCTCGGCGCCGAGATCGCCGCGCACGGCATCGCGACCCTTCCCCCGTTCCTGCCGGAGAGCTTCGGGATGGAGGCCGCGATCGCGGAGATCCGCGCCGAAGCCCGGACCCACATCGCGGCCGGCAAGCGGCTGCTGGTGCTCGGCGGCGAGCACAGCCTCACCCTCGGCCCGGTGCGGGCCGCCGCCGATCTCCATGGCGAGATCGGCGTCGTCCAGTTCGACGCCCACGCCGACCTCCGCGAGGAGTACGAGGGGACGCCGTACAGCCACGCGAGCGTGATGCGGCGGGTCGTCGAGGACGGCCATCCGACGCTCGCCATCGGCATCCGGTCGCTCTCCCGGCCCGAAGCCGACTTCGCGCGGGAGCGGCGCCTCGACATCGTCTGGGGGCACGAGCTCGCCGCCTTCGGCCCCGAGGCGCTCGCGGCGCGTCTGGAACGCCTGCCGGAGCGGATCTATCTCACCTTCGACATCGACTACTTCGATCCGGCGCTCGTGCCCGCCACCGGCACCCCGGAGCCGGGGGGCGGCCACTGGTACCCGACGCTCGCGCTCCTGCGCGAGCTCTTCCGCCGCAAGCGGGTGGTGGCGATGGACCTGGTCGAGCTCGCCCCGTTCGGACCGCTGCCGGCGAGCGACTTCCTCGCCGCCAAGCTCGCCTACAAATGCATGGGCTACTGGGCGGAAGGAGAGCGCCGGGCCGGCTGAGAACCGTCAGCCAGCGGGACCGTTCACGGCACCTCCAGGACCAGGGCGATCCCCTGACCGCCGCCGATGCAGGCGGCGGCGACCCCGCGGCCGCCGCCCCGGCGGGCCAGCTCCTTCGCCAGCGTGAGCACCAGGCGGGCGCCGGTGGCGCCGAGCGGATGGCCGAGCGCGATCGCCCCGCCGTTGACGTTGAGCCGCTCCTCGTCGAGGTCGAGCTCGCGCACCACCGCCAGGATCTGGCCCGCGAACGCCTCGTTGATCTCGAACAGGTCGATCTCCTCCTGCCGGAGACCGGCGGACGCGAGCGCCTGGCGGATGGCGGGGGCGGGCCCGATCCCCATCCGTGCCGGCTCGACGCCGACCACCGCCCAGGAGAGGAGACGGGCGAGCGGTGCAAGCTCGCGGCGCCGGGCCCATCCCTCGCTGGTGAGGAGCAGCATCGCGGCGCCATCCACGATCCCGGAGGCGTTGCCCGCGGTCACGAAACCGTCCGGGTCGAAGACCGTGGGCAGACGCGCGAGCGCCTCGAGGCTCGTCTCCGGCCGGAGATGATCGTCCCGCTCGACCCGCCGCGCGCGGCGTCCCTCTCCCGTCTCGACCGGCACGACCTCGGCGGCGAGCCGCCCGCTCTCCCAGGCCGCCGCCGCCCGCTGCTGACTGCGCAGCGCGAAGGCATCCTGCGCCGCGCGCGTCAGGCCGTACTCGCGGGCCAGCCGGTTGCTGGTCTGGGCCATGTAGAGGCCGCAGTAGCTGTCGAAGAGGCTCGCCAGCAGCATGTCCTCCAGCTTCCCCTGCCCGAGACGCAGGCCCCGCCGCGCCCCGTAGATCGCGTGCGGCGCCTGCGACATGCTCTCGGTGCCGCCCACCAGGCAGCAGGTGGCTTCGCCGAGCAGAAGCAGCTGAGCGCCCGAGATCAGCGCCTGGATGCCGGAGCCGCAGAGGCGGTTCACGGTGAGAGCGGCGACCGTTTCGGGTACGCCCGCCCGGAGCGCCACATGGCGGGCGCCGTAGATCGCGTCGGGCGAGGACTGGATGACGTTGCCGACGATCACGTGATCGACCTCGGTCGCCGGCACCCCGGTCCGCGCGAACAGGGCTCGCGCGGCGTGCGCTCCCAGGTCGAGCGCCGAAACCCCGGCGAGCGCGCCGTTGAACTCCGCCATCGGCGTCCGCACGCCGTCGACGATCACCAGCTCCCGTCGTTCCATTGCGCCTCCCCGGCGCCCTCGCGCGGGCGCCTCATCTTCATCCGGCGGCCGGCGAGCTCCCGCGCGCCGCGTCCGCCAGAGCGATGCCGAGCGCGTGGAAACGCCGCCGCCAGGGGTTGAGATCCGGCTCGAGAGCGCGCCGGTGGCCGGCGATCGCGAGCAGCAGACGGCGCTCCGGATCGAGCCAGAGGCTGCCGCCGGTGAAGCCGGTATGGCCGAACGCCGTGGCCGGAAGGGCGGCTCCCGCGCTTCCCCGCACCCGCCGCCGGGCCCAGCCGAGCGCGTACGGACCACCACCCGCCAGCGCCCGGCGTACCAGCTCCGGAGTCAGCACCCGTTGCGGTGCGAGCCACTCCTGCCCCAGCACGAGAAGGCTCTCGAGATCGCCGAAGAGCCCGGCGTGGCCGGCACAGCCGCCGAGCCAGCGGGCGTTGCCGTCCTGCACTTCGCCCCGTCCCGGCGCGGGACGCCGGCCGAGGCCGATCCCGAGCGCGCGGGCGAGCTCGCGCTCCCGCCGGTTGTCGAGCGGCATCGACACCACGTTGACGCGAGCCCCGGGAGAAGGGCCAACCCGGTCCGCGAGCCCCAGCGGGGCGAGGAGCTCGCGCGCGAGCAGCGCCGCCAGCGGTTCCCCGAGTGCCCGCTCGGCGGCCAGACCCCAGAGGATGTAGCCGAGGTCGCTGTAGGTTCCGGGAGGCGCACCCTGGAAGCGCGGACCGGCGAGCAGCCGGACGACGGCGTCGCGATGGCGGACGAGGCGCGGCAACGGCGCCCACGCCCGCAAACCGGCCCGGTGCCGCAACAGCGCCGCGAGCGAGCGGCGCGCGAGCGGGGGGACCGCCTCCGGCAGGAGCGATCCCACCCGCAGGCCGAGCGGCAGCCTCCCGGTCCGGTCGAGCACGAGGGCGAGGGTCGCCACGAACGGCTTGGTCAGGGAGGCCAGATCGAATCGCCCGCTCCCCTCCGGGCTCGCCCAGAGGCGCTCCCCGCCGGCGGTCGCCACCGCCGCGGCCACCGCTCCCCACGGCCCCTCGCCCGGCACGCGGAAGAGCCGGTCGAGCGCCATCCGCGACTCGCTCGCGGCGGGCTCCTCCGGCGTCTGGCGCGCTCGGCGGCTCATCTTCCGCATGCTATCCTCGCTCCGGCGCGGGAAGATGCAGAGAATCGGCAAGTTCGAGATCATCGAACGGATCGGTGCCGGCGGCTTCGGCGCCGTCTTCAAGGGTTACGACCCGCTCATCAAGCGGCACGTCGCGATCAAGACCTGCACCGCCTCCGACGAAGAGGCCCGGCAGCGTTTCTCCCGCGAAGCCGAGATCGCCGGCAACCTCCAGCATCGCAACATCGTCACCATCTACGATTACGGCGTCGAGGACGGCGTGCCGTTCCTCGTGCAGGAGTACCTCTCCGGAGAGGATCTCGACCACAAGATCCGGCGGCGTGATCCGCTCTCGCTCGCGGAGAAGCTCGGGTTCCTGGTCCAGATCGCCCGTGGCCTCGAGTTCGCCCACGCCCACGGCGTCGTCCATCGGGACATCAAGCCGGCCAACATCCGCATCCTGCCCGACGGCACCGCCCGGATCATGGATTTCGGCATCGCCAAGGCGGTGCAGGGCCCGAGCGGGCTGACCCAGGCCGGCCTCACGCTCGGCACGGCCGCCTATCTCGCCCCCGAGCAGATCCGGGGCGAGCCCGTCGACGCGCGCACCGACATCTTCGCCTTCGGCAGCCTGGCCTACGAGCTGATCGCCATGGAGCGCCCGTTCCAGGGGCCGCAGATCTCGGCGGTCTTCTACCGCATCCTCAACGAGGCACCGCGGCCGCTCGCCGCGATCGCGCCCGACTGCCCCGCCGAGATGCAGCGGATCGTCGACCGCTGCCTCCAGAAGAAGCCCGACAGCCGGTATCCGGACTGCACCGCCTTGCTGCGGGATCTCGAGCAGATCCGCGCCCGCCTTTCGGGCCGGGAGACCACTCTCCGCACGGTTCCCATCCTCGATGGGGCGCACGATCCGACCCTCGAGATCCCGGCGCGACGCCTCGCGGCGGACCGTGGGGAGGGCGTGGCCGAGATCGAGATGCGCCCGGGCGGCGCGCCGCCGCCGCTCTCCAGAGCCGCCGCCGCGCGGTCGTCGTCGTGGGGCCGCCGCGCCCTCTGGATCGTGGCCGTCATCGCGCTGGCCACGGCGGGGATCGCGGCCTGGAACTGGATGGAATCGGTCCGGCCCGCATCGCCAGCGAAGGTGCTGGCGACCCCGACCCCCGCACCAACCCCGGTGCCCACCCCGACGCCCGCGCCGAACCCGGAGCCGACCCCGGTGCCCACCCCGACTCCCACGCCGACCCCGGAGCCGACGAGCACTCCGGCCCCGGCGCCGGCGGTGCTCACCCTCCAGTCCGGCTGGACCGATCAGGTACGGGTCGCGGTCGGAAAGCGGGAGCTGCGTCTCGATCGCCCCCAGAGGATCGAGCTCCCCGAAGGGAGCCATCGTCTCCGCTTCGTCAGCGAGCTGCCGGGATACGAGATCGTCGAGGAGCTGACGGTGCGGCTCCGCGCGGGCGAGACGCGCCGTCTCGAGATGCCGATCGCCCGTCCCGCGTTCCTGACCCTGCTCCCTTTCCTCAATACCCCGCAGGCCGAGGTTCGGCTCGACGGCAAGGCGATCTCGACCACGCCGATCCAGCGGCTCATGGTGCGGCCCGGGGCTCACCTGCTCGAGCTCGTGCGGCCCGGCGGCAACGACTCGGCCGGACGCCTCTCCACGACGCTCACGCTCGCGGCCGGGTCCGAGACCCTCGTCACCTTCGACCTCACCGGAAACCAGCCGCTCCGGGTGCGGGAACAGCCCGCCGCTGCGCCCTGAGCCGCGCGGGGCTTCTGCTACCATTTTCGGCGCCATGCGCGCTTCCTCCGTCCTGCTCGCCGCCGCGTTGATCGGCCTGCCGCCCTCCGTTCAGGCGTCGCCTCCCGTCCGGGTGGAGGTCGAGGATCTCGCCCCGGACACCGGCTCCGGAGAGGTGATCCGCCAGCTCGAGGCGCAGGCCGCGACCGCCTTCGCCGACGGCGATCTGGCGCACGCGGCGGCGCTCTACCGGCAGCTCGCCGCCACCCACGACCAGCCGGCCGCGCGGGCCGCGGCGCTGGTGACGGTCGGCTGGATCGAGCAGCTCGCCGGCCATCCCGAGCAGGCCGATGCCGCGCTGGAGGAGGCCCTCTTCGTCGATCCGGAGCTGCGGCTGCGCTCCGATCTGTACGACGAGACGTTCGTCCGCCGTTTCCTCGACGCCCAGCCGCGGGCGCAGGCGGCTCGCACCAGGGAAGCGGCCGAGCTGGCGCGCGCGGGGGTGCAGCTGATCGCGGCAGGGAATCTCGAAGGCGCGCGGGCGAAGCTCGAGGCCGCGCTGGCGTTGCAGCCCGATCAGCCGCGCACGCTCTACAACCTCGCGGTCGTCGATCTGCGCAGCGAGCGGAGCGAAGCGGCGCTGGCCGGATTCGAACGGGTGCTCAGTCTCGGTCAGGGACGGCCGGACCTGGTGCCCCCGGAGCTGCGGGCGCTCGCGTCGACCAGCGCGGGGCTCCTCTATCTGAAACGGGGGGACGCCGCCGCGGCCGAAGCGATGCTCGAGCAGGCCACCACGCTGACCCCCGGCGATGGCAAGACCTGGGGCTACCTCGGCATGGCCCGCCAGCGGACCGGCAAGCTGCTCGAAGCGAGCGCGGCCCTCGAGCGGGCGCGGGCATTGCGCCCCGACGATCTCGAGATCCTCGACACGCTCGCCCGGGTACAGCTGGAAGCCGGGCGGCCGATCGAAGCCGCGGCCGGCCTGCTGGAGGCCACCCGCCGGCTTCCCGACGCGGCCGTGCTCTGGCTGCGGCTGGGCATCGCCCAGCAGAAGATCGGCGGCCTCGAGGAGGCGGAAACCTCTTTCCGCCGCGTCCTCGCGCTCGACGCGGAGAACCGCGCGGGCTTCGCCGAGCAGGCGGCGGCCTTCCTGGCCCTCACCCTGAACGATCTCGGCCGCCCGGCCGAAGGGGCGGAGATGGCCCGGCGCGTCCTCGCCTGGAACGGCCATTCGGTCGATGCCTGGATCTACCTCGGGCTCGCGCAGCGCGCGACGGGTGATCTCGCCGGCGCCCGCCAGAGCCTCGAACGCGCCGCCGCGCTCGACCCGTCGCGGGCCGAGACCGCCTACAACCTCGGCAGCGTCGCGCTCGCGGCCGGCGATTCGCTCGCCGCCCGCGAGTACTTCCTCCGGGCCCTCGAGCTGCAGCCCGCCTTCCCGGCCGCCCGGGAGATCCTCGACCGTCTCGACCGCGGCGGCGCGGCACCCGCGGCCGGCACCGGGCGAGGCACGGCCGCCCGCCCCGGTTTCGGCGCCACGCTCACCGAGGCGAGCTACGAGGAGATCGGCCTGAAAGGTCTCGCCGTCGGCGCGGTGGACGCGAGCGGCGCCGCCGCACGGGCCGGCATCCAGACCGGAGACCTCCTGCTGCGGGCCGACGGACGGCCGCTCGCGAAGAGCCAGGATCTCCTCGATCTCGTCCGGAGCGCCAAGCGCGGGCAGGTCGTGGCGATCGACCTCCTGCGGGCCGGGCGCCCGCTGCGGGTCTCCGTCAGGCTCGACTGACGCCGCCGGCGAGGCCTTCCAGATAGGCCGCGCGGTAGCGGGCCGCCACCTGATCCCAGGTCAGCTCGCGTTCGGTGAGGCTCCGTCCCCCGGTGCCGAGCCGCTGGCGCAGCTCGGGAGCCGCCAGCAGCCGGTCGAGCGCCGCGGCGAGGCCAGGACCGTCCCCCTCGGCGACCAGCAGCCCGGTCTCCTCCGGCCGCACGGCCTGCGGGATGCCGGAGACCGCGGTGGCGACCACCGGCAGCGCCGAGGCCATCGCCTCGAGGATCACGTTCGGCAGCCCGTCCACGTTCCGCCGTGAATCGTGGACCGCCGGCAGCGTGAAGAGATCGGCGGCGCGGAAGAGATCCGGGAGGTCGTCGTGACCGACCGCGCCGGGGAAATGGACCCGCGGCTCGCCCGCCAGCGCCGACCGGAACGCCGGCAGCCGATCGCCCGCCCCGGCGAGGACCACGTGCAGACCGGGATGCCGGGCGAGCAGCCCGGGCAGCTCCGGCACCAGCACCTGATACCCCTTCTTCGTCGCCATCCGCCCGACCGAGAGCAGCACGGTCGCCGTCGCCGGGATCCCCAGCCGCTCGCGCCAGTCGCACCGCTGCGGCGCGCCGGGCGCGAACTTCCGGCTGTCGACCCCGTACGGGATCACGTGCGCCCGCGCCGGCGGAAAGCCGAGCGCGCAGACCCGCTCCACGAGCTCCGGCGAGCAGCCGGTGAGGACGGCCGTGCGGGCGAGCGCCGCGGCCGTCAGCCGGCGGACGCCTCGCCGCTCGGCCACGAAGACGTCGCTCCCGTGCAACCCCACCGCGAGAGGGGCCGTTCCCGTCGCTCCGGCCGCGGCGAGGGCGTTGGGCACCACCCAGTGCGCCTGCACGAGGTCGCAGTCGCCGCGCCGGCAGGCCCGGGCCACCGCCCGGCGCGCCGCGAGCAGGTAGAGGGGCGTCACGAGCCCGGCGAGCGGGCGGATCGTCTCGTCGGCGTCGAGGCTCCGGGAGTAGCCGATCACCTCCAGGGCCGCCGGCGCGTAGCGGAAAGTGCGCACCGTCACGCCGTCGTCGTCCCAGCCGGCCGCGACCCCGCGGGCGTGGGGGGCGAGCACGGTCACCCCGTCGCCGCCCCGGACGAGCGCCCGGGCGAGGTCGCGGATGAACGGCCCGGAGGTATCCCCGGCGTGACGGGGATAGGTCTGGGTCAGGAAGACGATCCGCAGCCGCGACTCAGCCATCGACCTCGCGCACCGAGTAGCTGTCGGTGCGCCGGAACTGCTTGTGGGTGAGCATCTCGCCGAGCAGGCCGGTGGTGAGCACCTGGATCCCCACCAGCATCAGCAGGACCCCGAGCAGCAGCAGCGGCCGGTTCGAGAGCGCCTCTCCCCGCAGCCAGAGGAAGGCGAGGTAGAGGTTGATCAGGCAGCCGCCGGCGAAGCTGGCCAGCCCGATCAGCCCGAAGAGGTGGAGCGGCCGGCGGGTGTACTTGGTGATGAAGAGCACGGTGATCAGGTCGAGCAGCCCCTTGTAGAGGCGATCCCAGCCGTACTTGCTCACCCCGTGGCGGCGCGGGTGGTGCCGGACCTCGATCTCCCCCACCCGGAAACCGCGGCGGCTGGCGAGCACCGGGATGTAGCGATGCAGCTCGCCGTAAACCGCCACCTCGGCCAGGACCTCCCGGCGATACGCCTTGAAACCGCAGTTGAAGTCGTGGATCGGGACCTGCGCGAGGTGGCGGGTCACCCAGTTGAAGAGCAGGGACGGATACCGCTTGCCCGCCGGATCGAGCCGCCGCCGCTTCCAGCCGGAGACGAGATCGAGATCCTGTTCCTCGAGCGTCTGGAGAAAGCGGGGGATCTCGTCGGGGTCGTCCTGGAGATCGCCGTCCATCGTCACCAGCAGCCGCCCGCGGCAGTGATCGAAGCCGGCGGAGAGCGCCGCGGCCTTGCCGAAGTTCCGCCGCAACCGCACCAGCCGGACCTGGGGGTCGCGGCGACGGGCCGCTTTCACCTCTTCGGCGGTACCGTCGCGGGAGCCGTCGTCGACGAAGACGATCTCGAAGGAGCGGCCGGCGGCGCCGAGCACCGCGGCGACCCGTTCGGCCAGGATTCCGACCGTGGCGGCTTCGTCGAGGACCGGCACCAGGACCGAGATCTCGGGCGCCGGGTCAGCCGCCGTCGCGCCGCCCGGTCCGCGCTCGCCCACCCCGTCGGCCGCCGTCATGGCACGCATTCTAGCTTGGAATCGGAGGCCGGCCGGCGCCGCTGACGACCGCGTGGTGTAACCTTCGCACGGCGGTACCAGACAGCGCTGGCGCGTGAGCACGACGACCCTCTTCTCCCACCTCAAGGGACCGTTCAGCTTCCTGGCCCGGGATCCGGCGGAGATCCTCCGGCTCGTTCCCGACGCCGAGCGCTCCCTGCCGCTGCCCCAGCGGATCTACCTGGAGGACGAGGCGGCGACGCCGCTGATGGGCTTCCCCGTCCTGCTCTCCCCGCAGCTCCGGGCGCTCGAGGAGGCGCTCGAGGCGTACCTGCGCTTCGAAGAGGTCGTCCAGCTCGCGGTCTTCACCCGCCGGCCGTTCGATCCGAACGCCTACGCCACGGCGTGGGAGCGTTACCGGGCGCTGCTCGCCCGGGCCACCGAGAACACCACGACTTCGAGCTACGGGCGGCGCTTCCTCGCCATCTTCTGGCTCCACCATTCGCTCGCGGTGGCCCGGGTGCTGCGCGAGACGCCGCGCCGGGTCCGGCGCCAGGATGCCGGCGTCGGACGGGAGCACGGGGAGAGCATCCGCTACCAGGTGCTCGACAAGTTCCTGGATCGCGCCGTCAAGGTCACCTACGACATCGTCGACCGGCTCGCGGCGGAGACCGAGGAGGTCGAGGAGGAGCTCTTCCCCGCGCTCTTCACCCGCCTGCGCGACAACGTCCTCATCTTCACCGAGGATCACATCGGGCCGCAGCTCGGTGAGCTAACCGGCTATTTCTCGGGCCAGCTCTGCATCGACGGCCGTCTGTTTCGGGAGCGGCTCACCGCCACCGAACAGTGGCTCGGACGGGAGCTGCGGGCCGATCCCATCCTGCCGAGCACCGCGCGGCTGCTCGGCGGCAATCCGGAGGGCGAGCCGCGCGAGCTGTTGCTCATCCGCGGCTTTCTCTCCCTCCTCGCGCTGCGCCCCCGCTACGACCCCCAGCAGCTCCTCCCGCTCGAACAGGTGCGGATCTGGGAGCGGCTGCTCGTCAAGCTCAAGGAGTTCGAGCTCTTCCACGCCCTGCGACGGCTCGTCATCGGGCTGGAGCCGGACGGCGGCGGGCTGATCGCGCGCGACCGCAGCCTCGGCCGGTTCGGCATCGGCCCGCAGACGATCCGGGTCTCCCAGTCCACCCGGCCGCTCGACTTCCTCGCGCCCTGGGTCGTGGACCCCCTGGTCTCCCGCTTCGGGATGATCTACGACATCAGCGATTTCACGGAGACGATCTCGACGCTGCGCCGCTCCGAGGCCTCGGTCCAGGATCGCTCCTTCCGGCAGCTCTTCCTCTTCCAGCGCCGGATCCACCGCATCGCGCAGCAGCACCGGGCCAAGATGGAGAAGTATCTCGGCGACGGCGCTTTCTTCTCCGCCCGCGATGCCGCACCGATGCTCGCCTTCGCCATCCAGGTGCAGCGGCTCTACGCCCGGGCCCGCCGCGAGGGGTTCTCCTTCGCCCGCGGCCTGCGGATCGCCCTCAACTACGGGCAGTACCGGCTGCTGCCGGTGCAGGTCGGCCGGGACGGCGACCAGGAACGGTACGAGTTCTTCGGCCAGGGCGTCGTCGAGCTCTCCCGGCTGACCACCGGCAAGGCGGCCAAGGAGGTCGACGAGCTCAAGACGTTCCTCATCACCCACGGCTACCCGGAAGGCACCGTGAACCGCTTCTTCGCTCCCCTCGCCTCCCACGGCCTCGACCTCGTGGACCGCCAGGAGGAGACGCGGGAGTTCTACGCCTACCTCAATCGCACCGGTTCGCTGGTCAACGAAGGGATCGTCGCCACCGGCGGTTTCGTCGAGCACCTCGACCGTGAAGGCGCCGCCCACCGGCTCTTTGCGGCCCACGAGAGCGGCCGGGCCTATATCGCCCTCTATCTCCCCGGCCCCGCCGGCAGCCTGCTCGTGGGGCTGCGCAAGCTCGGCAACGCCAACCTCAAGGGCCTCGACCGCCTCTCGGTCTACGAGGTCGTCGACGGCGCGGCGTGGGCCGACGACACGCTCGTGAGCCTGAGCGGGGGAAAGCTCGTCGAACGCCTGGAGCGGGATTTCATCCACCGCCGCACGGGAACCGCCTCCTAGGTCCGCCTCTCCCCCCTCAGGAGAAAAGGCGCGCGAGCAGCTCGGCCACGTCGTCGACCGCCACCGGCTGCACGCCCCGGGGCGCCCGTGGCGTCTCGGTGCCGCGAGGCAGGAAGGCGCGCCGGAAATCGAGCGCGGCCGCTTCGCGCAGCCGCACTTCCGCCTGCGATACCGGCCGGACCTCCCCGAGCAGACCGATCTCGCCGAAGAAGACGGCATCGGCGGGCAGCGTCCGGCCGCTCACCGCCGAGGCGAGCGCGGCGGCGACCGCGAGATCGGTCGCCGGCTCGCGCAGGCTGAGCCCGCCGACCACGTTGAGGAAGACGTCCCGGTCGGCGAGCGCGAGATCCGCGTACTTCTCCAGCACCGCGACCAGCAGCACGACGCGGCCGCCCTCGAGACCGACCGCCATCCGCCGGGGTGCGGGGAAGCTCGTCGGGGTCACGAGCGCCTGCACCTCGACGAGCAGCGGCCGCGACCCCTGGAGGCAGGCGGCGACCGCCGAGCCGGGCGCGCCGCTGCGGCGCCGGGCGAGCAGGACCCGGGAGGGGTCGGTGAGCGCCGCGAGGCCGTTGTCGTGCATCTCGAAGAGCGCCACCTCGCCGGTCGGGCCGAACCGGTTCTTCGTCGCCCGCAGGAGGCGGTACTCGCCGCCGTGATCCCCTTCGAAGGAGAGCACGGTGTCGACGAGATGCTCGAGCGACTTCGGACCGGCGATCGCCCCCTCCTTGGTGATGTGGCCGACGAGGAAGAGCGCCAGCCCGGAGCGCTTCGCGAGCTCGGTGAGCCGGTTGGCGCAATGGCGGACCTGGCTCACCGTTCCAGGCGGGCTTTCGAGCTCGGCGCTGCGCAGCGCCTGGATCGAGTCGACGAGGAGGATCCGGGGAGCGCGCTCTTCCACCGCTCCGAGGACCTCTTCGAGACCGGTCTCGCCGGCGACCAGCACGCCCCCTTCCGCGCAGCCGAGCCGCTCGGCCCGCAGCCGCAGCTGCCGTGGCGACTCCTCGGCGCTCACGTAGAGGGTCGTCAGGCCCTCGCGGCCGAGGGCATCGGCGACCTGGAGCAGCAGGGTCGACTTGCCGATCCCGGGCTCGCCGGCGAGCAGCACGACCCCGCCGGCGACGACGCCGCCGCCGAGCACCCGGTCGAGCAGCGGGAGACCGCTCGAGAAGCGGGCCACCGCCTCCCTCGCCACCTCGGCGAGCGGCTGCACCCGCGCCCGCGCCCCTTTCTGTCCGCTGCGCCGCCCCCGCGGAGCGGGCTCCGCCGTTTCGGAGAGCGAGCCCCAGGCGCCGCACTCCGGGCAGCGGCCGAGCCATTTGCTCGTGACATGGCCGCACGCCTGACAGAGATAGCCGCCGCTCCGGGTCATCAGAACTTCGGCACCGAACCGAGCAGGTACTTCAGGTCGCGATCGGTCCAGCGCACGCCGGCGCCCACGAAGAACGACTCGTAGTCGCGCACGAGGAAGTCGTCATAGCCGCCCCGCAGATAGACGTTCGGTGTCACGTCCCAGCGCAGGCTGGCGCGCAGGTGCGGATCGCGATCGAGCTCCCGGTTGAAATCGAACGCTTCGAGCGAGAGCCAGAGCCTTTGCTCGACCAGCCCGTAATCGACCTGCGCCCCGGCCCGCGACTCGATCAGCCCGGCCCAGAGCCGGCCCCGCTGGTTGGCGAAGGGGAGGCCGAGGAGCGCCGAGAAGAGCCGCTTGCTCCGGTCGATCGACACCCGGTTCAACGTGACCGTCTCGAGACTGCCGTCGGGGCGCTCGATCGTGTAGTACGTCTCCTTCTCCACCACCCGGCCGCGCGGATCGCTCACCAGCTCGACCCGGTAGAAGCGGTCGCTCTCGCGGCCGTGCGGCAGCAGATCGAGACGGAAGGCGGCGCGGCTGTCGTCGAGGTCGGTATAGGCGAGCCCTTCGAGGCCGAGCTCGAGCTCGAGCTTCTGGATCCTGCCGAGTGTGTCGGTGAGGGTGTCGACCCCCTTCTCCACGCTCTGGAGCGCCGTCACCAGCTCGGTGTGCGCCTCCTCGCTGTTGACGAGCTTGCCGATCGTCCCCTCGCCGCGGGCGATCCGGCCGGAGATCTCGTTGAGGTTCTCCACCGAGGTGTGCATCTTCTCGGTGAGGGAGCGGATGTTCGTCATGCTCCCCCGCAGGTCGTCGCGGTTCTCCGCCATGAGCGTCTCGACCTGGGAGAGGGTGCGTTCGATCTGTGCGGTCAGCCGTGGCAGCTCGTCGGCGAGGGTGGCGCTGAACCGCTCGAAGTTGCGCACGGTCCCGTCGAGGCTGGCACGGTTGGCGACGACCAGCGCCCGGATCTCGTCGGCGGTCTGCCGGAACGAGGCGATGAGCCCGCCGATCCCGCCCTCTCCCTCGCCGCCACCCCCCGCGAGCGAGCTGGTGACGTTCTGGATCGAGTCGCCGATCGATTCGAGCTTCGCCATCGCCTGATCGAAGGAGATCGGCGTCTCGCCGGCGATCGTCTCTCCGGCGGCAAGGGGCCGGCCGCCGTCGGGGCCGGGGATCAGCTCGACGTACTTGTCGCCGAGCAGCCCCATGTTCGAGACGAGCGCCCGCGTCCCTTCGACGAGCGTCATCGGCGTCTCCAGCAGCAGCGTCACCCGCGCCCGGCGGCCTTCGAGGCGGATCCCGTCCACCCGCCCGACGCGTACCCCCGCCACCCGCACCGCGGACTTGTCGTCGAGTCCGGCCACCGAATCGAAGAGCGCGTCCACCCGCTGGCCGGCGCTGCCCCAGAGGTTCAGGTCCTCGATCCGCAGCACGAGCCAGCCGAGGACCAGCAGGCAGATGGTCATGAAGATCCCGACTTTCAGCGCCTGATTCATCGCGTGGCTCCCGCTCGCCTCAGTCCGAGAGCGGACCGTCGGCCCGGCCCTCGATGAACTGCTGTACCCGCCCGTCCGGGCACGCCCGGATCTCCTCCGGCGTGCCGATGGCGATGATCCTTCCTTCGTGCAGCATGCCGATCCGGTCGGCGATCCGGAAGGTGCTCTTCATGTCGTGGGAGATCGTCACCGTGGTCGAACCGAGCGACCGGCGCAGGTCGACGATCACCCCGTCGATCACCGCCTTGATCACCGGATCGAGGCCCGTGGTCGGCTCGTCGAAGAGGAGGATCTTCGGGGTGAGGGCGATCGCCCGCGCGAAGCCCGCCCGGCGCCGCATCCCGCCCGAGAGCTGCGCCGGCAGCTTCTTCTCGGCGCCTTCGAGATGGACGAGGTCGAGGCACTCCCCGACCCGCGCCGCGATCCGCTCGCGCGGCCAGCCGGCGCGCCGCAGCGGGAACGCCACGTTCTCCCAGACCGTCATCGAGTCGAAGAGCGCGCCCTCCTGGAACGCCATGCCGAAGCGCCGCCGGAAGGTGGTGATCTCCCGGTAGTCGAGATCGGCGAGGCGGACGCCGTCGACCTCGACGGTGCCGGCGTCGGGCGCGAGGAGACCGATCATGTGCTTGAGCAGGACGCTCTTGCCCGTGCCCGAGCCGCCGATCACCACGAGCGACTCCCCTTCGTGGACGTCGAGGTCGAGCCCCGCGAGGACCCGCTTCCCCCCGAAGCTCTTCGCGACCCCCCGCAGCCGGATCTGGACCGGTTTCGCCGTCATCTCAGTAGAGGAGCTTGGTCAGGAAGAAGTCGGAGACGAGGATCGTGATCGAGGCGAGCACGACCGCCCGTGTCGTCGAACGCCCGACCCCCTCCGCCCCGCCGGTGGTGTAGAACCCCTTCTGACAACCGACGATCGCGATCAGGAGGCCGAAGACGGCCGACTTCACGAGGCCGGAGGACACGTCGTTCCAGTCCATGAACTGGAAGGTGTTGGCCATGTAGGTGACCGGGTTGGCGCCGAAGAGGCCGACCGAGACGACGTACCCCCCCGCGATCCCGATGCCGTTGGCGAGGATCACGAGCGCCGGCAGCATGAGCGTCGCCGCCCACGCCCGGGGGACCATGAGGTAGTGGACCGGATCGGTCGCGAGGACCTCGAGGGCGTCGATCTGCTCGGTCACCCGCATCGTCCCGAGCTCCGCCCCCATCGCCGAGCCGCAGCGCCCCGCCAGGATCAGCGCCGAGAGCACGGGGGCGAGCTCGCGCACCATCGAGATCGCGACCAGCGACCCCACGTACCCCTCGGCGTTGAATCGCTTCAGCGTCGCGAAGGTCTGGAGCGCCATCACCCCGCCGGTGAAGAGCGCGGTGAGGAGCACCACCGGCACCGAGTCGACGCCGATGCGCACCATCTGGGTGCCGAGCTGCCGGAAGTCGTACGGCGGCCGCGGTGTCCAGGCGAAGACCCGCCAGAGGAGGACGAAGAACCGCCCGACCTCGACGAAGAAGGCTTCGATCCGCGGTCGCAGCCAGCCGCTCATCGCACCCTCTCCACGAGCCGCGAGCGGAGCGCCGTGCAGTTGCCGGCGGCGAGGTAGCGTCGCGGCAGACGCTGGCCGAGGAGGCAGAGCAGCTCGTAGGGCACCGTCCCCGCCCGGTCGGCCAGCTCGTGGAGGGTGATCTCCTCCTCCCCCTGCCGGCCGAGGAGGACCGCCACGTCCCCCTCCACCGCGTCGGTGTCGGTGACGTCGAGCAGCACCATGTCCATCGAGACGGCGCCGGCCAGCGGCACCCGCCGGCCGCCCACGAGCGCGTCGGCGCCATGGCTCAGGTGCCAGGAGTAGCCGTCGGCGTAGCCGACCGGGAGCACCGCCAGCCGGCTCGTCCGCGCCGCCCGCCAGCGCCCGCCGTAGCCGGCGCGGGTTCCGGGCGGCACCTCCCGCAGCTGGACGATCCGCGCCGAGGCCGAGAGCACCGGGCGCAGACCGGTCATCCGGCGGGCGGGATCGGCGCCGTAGAGCGAGAGCCCGAGGCGGACGAGGTCGCAGCCGCCGAGCGGACGATGGAGAGCCGCGGCGCTGTTGGCGATGTGCGTGAGAACGGACTCGCGCTCCGCCGGCGTGAGCAGCTCGCGCAGCGCGGCGAACCGGGCCTCCTGGACCGGGGTGTGCGGGCTCTCGAGATCGTCGGCCTCGGCCAGATGGGACATCAGCCCGGCGAGGTGCAGATGGGGCGTACGCCGTACGGTCTCGAGCGCCGCCGCCAGCTCCTCCGGCGGGATCCCGAGGCGGCTCATGCCGGTGTCGACCTTCAGATGGATGGCGAGCGGCTTCGCGCTGCCGGCGGCGGCCTCGACCCAGATCGCGAGCTGGCTCGCGCTGGCGACCGCCGGCACGAGACCGAACTTCCGCACCAGCGGCACCTGCGGCGGCTGCACCGTGCCGAGCACAAGGATCGGCGTCGTCACCCCGGCGCGCCGCACCTCGGCCCCCTCCTCGACGAGCGCCACCGCGAGCCACTCCACCCCGCCCGCGGCGAGCGCCCGCGAGATCTCGGCGGCGCCGTGCCCGTAGGCGTTCGCCTTCACCACCGCCATCCGGCGGGCGGGGCTCACATGCCGGCCGAGGAGCTCCAGGTTCGCGCGCAGCGCGTCGAGATCGACGGTGAGCCACGCGGGCCGGAGCGCGGCGAGATCGCGCACGTCGCCGTCAGCCACCGGCGTGCTCGTCACGCGCATCGCGGTTCACGAAGCGGGAGGTCTGGCCGAGGAAGACGAGCGGCACCGTGCCGATCGGCCCGTTGCGGTGCTTGGCGATGATCAGGTCGGCGAGGCCCGCGTCGGCGGCATCCTTCGAGTAGTACTCCTTGCGAAAGATGAACGCCACGAGGTCGGCGTCCTGCTCGATCGATCCCGACTCCCGCAGGTCGGAGAGCTGCGGCAGGCGGTCGTCGCCGGTGCGCCGTTCGGGCTGGCGGGAGAGCTGGGAGAGCACCAGCACCGGCACGTCGACCTCCTTGGCGAGCTGCTTGAGACCGCGGGTAATCGCCGAGACCTCGAGCACCCGGCTCTCGTAACGCCCCCCCGCCTGCATGAGCTGCAGGTAGTCGATGACGAGCAGGTCGAGACCCTTCTCCGCCTTCAGCCGGCGCGCCTTCGAGGCGATCTCGAGCAGCGTCTGACTGGCCGAGTCGTCGATGTAGAGCGGCCCCTGCCGCAGGTCGTTGAGGACCTTGATCGCCTTGCTCCACTGCTGACGCGAGAGATGCCCGCTCCGCAGCCGGCTGAACGGCACCTCCGCCTCCGCGCAGAGGATGCGCAGCGCGAGCTCGTGCTGCCCCATCTCGAGCGAGAAGATCCCGACCGGCTTGCCGAGCCGGAACGCCACGTGCTGCGCGATGTTCAGCGCGAGGCTGGTCTTGCCCATCCCCGGCCGGCCGGCGAGGATGATGAGGTTGCCCCGGTGGAGGCCATGGGTCATCTGGTCGAAGTCGATGAAACCGGTCTCCAGGCCGATCAGCGCCTTGTCGGGGCGTTCCTCGATGATCTCGAGCGTCTCGTCGGCGATGCGGGCGAACGGCACGAACCCCCGCTTGAGCGCCTTCTCGCCCAGGGCGAAGACCGCCTGCTCGGCCCGTCCGAGCGCCCCCTGCGCGTCGAGCCCGCCGTCGAGGCAGTCCCGGGTGATGTCGCGACAGACCTCGATCAGGCTCCGCCGCACCGCCCGCTCCTTGACGATCTCGATGTAGGTCTCGATCCGTCCGAGATCGGGCAGATCGACGTCGAGGGTCGCGAGGTAGGCGAGCCCGCCGGCCTCCTCCAGCTTCGCCGCCTGCTCCAGCGCCGCCTGCAGGGTGCGGACGTCGGGCGCGACCTGCTCCTCCTGCAGGTCGAGCATCGCCTGATAGATGAGCCGGTGGCGCTGGTGGTAGAAGTCGTCGACCGTCAGGCGGGCGGAAACCGCCGGCAGCAGCCGCGGGTCGAGCAGCGCCGCGGCGAGCACGGCGCGCTCGGACTCTTCGCTCTGCGGCAGCGTCGGTTGGGCGGGGAGGCTCTCGATCATCGGCGCAGGGGGAAGGTGATTCTGTCCGACGCTTCCGGATCGATCAAGCCGATGGTGCCGGAGGCGGGATTCGAACCCGCACGCCCGAAGGCGGAGGATTTTAAGTCCCCTGCGTCTGCCGTTCCGCCACTCCGGCTCCCGGTGGGATCGTAGACGAAAGCGGCACCCGGCAGGCACCCCGACGCCGGTCGGCAGCGCGTTCCATGCTGGCGGCGGAGAGGAGGTTGGAGGCGACGGCCGGAATCGAACCGGCGAATGAGGGTTTTGCAGACCCTTGCCTTACCACTTGGCTACGTCGCCCCGAGGCGCTGAGGGCCGCCCGCGGCGGCCCTCTCGTATCGAGACTCGGTGCCGGCCGATGCGGCGGCGGCCGGCGCCGTGGAAGCTATCTGGAGCGGGAAACGGGACTTGAACCCGCGACCCCAACCTTGGCAAGGTTGTGCTCTACCACTGAGCTATTCCCGCCCACCCGAGGCGGAAGGATATGAACAGCGCCGGAGCCTGTCAAGCCGACGTGGGCACCGGGAAGGCGTCGCGCACGAGCGTGACCTCCCAGCCGCCATCGGCGCGGCGATCGAGACCGAGGACATCGAAACGGCACGGCCCCGGCCACGGATGGGCGACGAGATAGAGCGCGGCGGCGCGGGCTAGCCGCCGCTGCTTGGCGATCCCCACCGCCGCGATCGCCGGTCCGAACCGGTCCGAGAGCCGCGCCTTCACCTCGACGAAACAGAGGGTGTCGCCCTCGCGCGCGACGAGGTCGATCTCGCCGCCGTGGTTGCGAACGTTGCGCTCGACGATCCGGAACCCGCGCGCGGTGAGCCACTCCTCGGCCACCTGCTCGCCCGCCCCTCCCCGCGCCCGGGTGTGCGGCGCCCGGCCGAGGTCGTCGAGCCGGCTCATCGCCGTTTCCAGCGTGGTCCGTTCGGGGTGTCCTCGACCACCACGCCGAGCGCCGCGAGCTGATCCCGGAGCCGGTCGGCCTCCGCCCAGTCGCGGCCGCGGCGCGCCGCCTCCCGCGCGGCGACCAGCTCCTCGACTTCTGCTTCTGCCGGTCCCGCCTCCGCGCGCTCCGGCCAGCGGCTCGCGTCGAAGACGCCGAAGACCTCGTCGGCCCGCGCCAGCGCGGCGAGCAGGCGTTCGCGGTCACCGGCGCCGAGGGCCTCCCGGTCGATCGCGCCGTTGACCTCGCGGATCCACTCGAAGAGCGCCCCCAGCGCGCCGGAGACGTTCAGATCGTCGGCCAGCGCGGCGTCGAACCGCTCTTCGAACGCCGTGGTGAGCGCCGCGAGCGCGGGGCCGCCGGCGGCCGCCTCCCGGGCGTGTTCCAGGCGGAACCGGAAGTCGTCGATCCGGCGCAGCGCCGCCCCGGCCGCCTCCAGCGACGGGAAGGTGAAGTTCAGCTTCTGGCGGTAATGCACCGACTGCATCAGATAGCGCACCCCCCGCAGCCGGGCGCCGCGCGCCAGGAGATCGTCGAGGGTGTACTGGTTGCCGAGCGACTTCGACATCTTCTCGCCGTCGACGAGGAGATGCTCGCTATGCACCCAGTAGCGGACATATTTCACCCCCGTCGCGCCTTCGCTCTGGGCGATCTCGTTCTCGTGGTGGGGAAAGATGTTGTCGACGCCGCCGCAGTGGAGGTCGAACGTCTCGCCGAGGTACTTCATCGCCATCGCCGAACACTCGATGTGCCAGCCCGGACGCCCCGGTCCCCAGGGCGAATCCCAGGCGGGCTCTCCCTCCTTGGCCCCCTTCCAGAGCACGAAGTCGCGCACGTCCTCCTTCTCGTACTCGTCGCTCGCGACCCGTTCCCCGCGGCGTACCGCCTCCGGGTCGATCCCGGAGAGCCGGCCGTAGTCGGGATCGCTCGCGATCCGGAACCAGACCGAGCCGTCGCTCACGTACGCGGCACCCCGCTCGACGAGACGGGCGACGAGGGCGATCATCTCCGGCACGTGCTCGGTCGCCTTCGGATACCGCTCCGCCCGCCGCACCTGCAGCCGGTCGAGATCGGAGAAGAACGAGGCGATGTACGGCTCGGTATAGGCGGCGAGCGTCACCCCCTGCTCCGCCGCCGCCCGGATCGTCTTGTCGTCGACATCGGTGAGATTCATCACCTGCCGCACGCGGTATCCCAGATGGGTGAAGGTGCGACAGAGGAGGTCTTCGAAGAGGAAGGTGCGGAGGTTGCCGATGTGGGCGTGGTTGTAGACCGTGGGGCCGCAGGTGTAGAGGCGGACCTCGCCCGCGACCAGCGGCACGAAGCGCTCCAGACGGCGTCCGTAGGTGTTGAAGAGGGTCAGGCTCTTGGGCGCGCTCACAGCCGTATCTCCACCGAGCCCGCCTGCCAGACCACTTCGTCCAGCACCGCAGCGCGCTCGTCGTAGGCGGCGTTGGCGGAGAAGGCAAAGGTTCCGCTGCCGCTCGCGATCGGAACCAGCTCCAGCGTAAGCAGGGGACCGGTGGCCGTCACCCCCGATACCGCTCCGAGGCGGGTGAGGCCGACCACCAGATGACCGTTCTCGCCCGCCGCCACCTGCAGCGACGTGGCCGCCCCGTCGGTGTTGAGCACGACCCCTTCCGTGGCCCGCTCGAAACGAAGCTGCGCGGCCGGGAAGCGCAGGTCGAAGGCGAGGCCGTAGAGGCCGGCGACCTGGTTGGCCCGCACCTCCAGATAGAGCCGGGAGACGCCGCTTCCGGCGCCGGCGCCGAGGGTGATCGTGCCCGGTCCCCCGCTGCCGGCGGGCTGGAAGGTGACGGTGGGCGTTGCCGGCTGCGTCGGGGTCTTCCCGCCGCCACCCCCGCCTCCGCCACAGGCCGGCAGGCAAAGCGCGAGGAGAGAGATCACGACGAGCCGACAGCGGCGGGTCAGGGCCATGGGGATCCTCCTGCCGGTCACGCCGAACGGTTCATCGCCGGCTGGGCCGCCACCACGGATTCGGCCGGAGCGCCGAAGAGGCGCCGGAGCCGCCGCCGGGCGAGCTCGCCCCGCAACCCGCGCAACCGGTCCACGAAGAGTACCCCGTCCAGGTGATCGAGCTCGTGGCAGAGGGCGCGGGCGAGCAGCCCGCTGCCGGCGAGCTCGAACGGACTTCCGTCGAGCCCCTGGGCGGAGAGACGGACCGTGGCGGGACGCCGAACCCTCTCCGTGAGGCCGGGGATCGACAGGCAGCCCTCGGGGTCCACCTGGCTGCCGCTCGTGGCGAGCAGCACCGGATTGACGAGCAGGTGCAGAGCGGCGGGGTCTTCACCGACCGAGAGGTCGACCGCCAGCAGGCGCAGATCGCTGCCGATCTGAGGGGCCGCGAGGCCGAGACCGGGGGCGGCGTGCAGGGTGGCGACCAGATCGCCGGCCAGACGCCGCAACTCCGCGTCGAACCGGGTGACCGGCCGGCACCGCCGTCGTAGGATCGGGTCCGGATAGAGGACGATCGGCCGGATCGTCATCACTCCTCGTTCGGCCGCTCCAGCCGCCGCACCATCAGCGCGAGCTCCTGGTCGTTCCGCTGGCCCCGGAGGGCATCGAGCAGACCCCGCGGATCGGGATTGCCGAGCAGCACCTTCTCGAGCCCCGGGCGGGTGAGCGCCAGCACCGTCACCGGCTCCCGGGCGATCAGCGTGGCCGGCCAGGGACGCTGTTCGAGCAGCGGCCAGTCGCCGAGCAGATCGCCGGTGGTGAACGAGCGCAGGCTCTCGGCCCGCGGCCCGTCCCCGCCGGTCACCGCCTCCACGAGCCCGGAGACGACCAGGAACAGGACGCGATCGGTACCGCCGCGCACCGCCAGGGTCCGGCCGGCCTCGTACGAGCGCAGCTCGAGCCCGGAAGCGAACTTCCGCAGCTGTTCCGGCGGCAGCCGCTGGACGAGAGCGGTCGGAGCGAGCTTCTTCCAGACCATCTGCAGCTCCACCGGGGAGAGCCGTTCGAGCGCGCTCCCTTCGACCGTTCCCGCGAGCCCCTCGATGAAGAAGCTGCGGCTGTGCTCGAGCTGCTTGAGCGCCTGGAGGCGGACCACCCGCTTCTGGAGCCCCTCGTCGAGCGGGGCCAGCTTCTGCGCCTTCGCCAGCGCCGCGATCGCCTTGTCGTAGAAGCCGTCCTCGCTGTAGCAGTCGGCCACGTAGGTGTAGATATCGACCGCCTTCAGCCCGTGCCCCCGGACGACGCAGACCTCGGCGAGCCGCAGCTGCGAATAGAGATCGCGAGGGGTCTTCTTCAGCTTCTCCTGGAGCCGCTGCTCGGCCTCTTCGTATCTTTCGAGGACGATCAGGTCCTCGATCGAGTACTCCGCCTCGCGAGGTCCGCCGCCACCACCCTTGAAGATCTTCTTGAAGGCCATGTCCGGGACCGTTCTCAGATCGGGACGCTATCTCGCAACCACAACCCGGTCAAGGATTTGCACCCGCGGGAGGGATTCGGCCCGAATCGGCCGTACCGCTGGCCGCGGCTGGCATCTCGCTTGCTTTCCCACCACGGCGGAAGCGTACCGACCAGGGAGGATCCCGAAATGCGCCGCTCTCTCAGCCTCCTGCCCCTCCTCTTCGCCACGGTGATCGCGCTGCCGGCTCCGGCGGCGGCCAGCGACGAAGAGAACTACGGCTTCCTGCGCCTCGTCGAGGGCACGGTCACGGTTCTCTCCGTGGACGGCTCGGCGGAGGATGCCGAGGCGAACCTCCCCCTGCTCACCGGCGACCAGCTCGCGCTCGCCGACGGCGCCCGCCTCGAAGCGATCCTCGCCGATCGTACCCGGCTGCGTCTCGAAGGCGACAGCGAACTGCGCCTGACCGCGATCGCCTTCTCCGCCGACGGCGACGCCCGGCAGACGCGTCTCGATCTTCGCCGGGGCACGCTCCTGCTCGTGGTCACCGACGAGGCTCTCGGCGACGAGCTGCCGCGTATCGACGTCGCCAACGCGACGCTCTACCTGCTCGCCCCCGGAGAGTACCGGGTCGAGAGCGACGGCGGCGGCTGGAGTCAGCTCGTGGTGCGCCAGGGCGCGGCGGAGGTCGTCACCGAGCGCGGCTCGGTGCAGGTCGCGGCCGGCTCCGCGGCGACGATCGAGGGCGAGCGGTGGGCCGCGGCCCGGATCGGCCCGGCCCCGGCCGAAAGCGGACTCGAGCGGTGGGCCCGGGCTGCCGGAAACGGAAGCGCGCAGACGGTCCGCTACGTCGACTCCTCGCTCGCCTACGCCGCTTCCGACCTCGACGAGTACGGCACCTGGGTCTCGGTCGACTCCTCCTGGGCCTGGCGCCCCCGGGTGGCTTCGGACTGGCGGCCGTACTGGAACGGGCGCTGGGTCTACACCCCGAGCGGTCTCACCTGGGTCTCCTACGACCCCTGGGGCTGGGTGCCGCACCATTACGGGACCTGGTCGCTCTCTCCCGCCTACGGCTGGGTCTGGTACCCCGGCTACACCTACTCTCCCGCCTGGGTCTACTGGTACTGGGGAGACCGGTGGGCGGGCTGGTGCCCGGTCGGCTACTACACCCGCTACTACCGTGGTCCCCTCTGGTCGGCCGGCTTCCGCTGGGGTCCGTACGGCTGGGCCGGCGGCGGGTTCGGGCTCTGGAGCCACTGGAGCTTCTCCCCCTCCCACCGCATCCACGACCGCCGGGATCGCCGCCATCCCCACTGGCGGGCCCACGAGGTCGAGCGCGAGCTCGGCCGCCCGACGCTGCCCCGGGGCCTCGTGACCACCGATACGCGCGGGCTCGATCCCGCCCGGCTGCGGGAAGGCCGTTCCGCCCGTGATCTGCTCTCGGAGCGGAACCCCGGCTTCCGCCGGGTGGCCAACGAGCTGCCCGACGTGACCGATTTCGTCGCCCGCCGGCGGGATCTCTCTCCGGAGGTTCGGGAGCGGATGCAGCCCCGGCCCGACGACCGGCAGCGGCTGCGCGGCACCCCGCTCGACGTCGACGCCACCGCCCGCCGCACCGATCGGCCGCAGCCCGGCTGGCAGAGCCCGGCCCGCGATGCCCGGCTCGCGGAGCGGCCGGAGGCCATCCGCCGTGGCCGGCTCGCTCCGCTCCCGTCGGAACGCCCGGACCGGCGCCCGGATCAGCCCTCCGAGTTGCGGGAACGGCCTGTCCGGATCGATCCGAGCGGCCGCCGCAACGACGCCGGCACCCCGCCCGTCGAGGGCCGTCCGGGGATCTCCAGCGGCGCGCGCCCCGAGTGGCCGGCCGCCGCCCCCCCCACCGACCGCCCGGTGTTGCGTGAGCGCCCCGCCCCGGGCGCGTCCACCCCGGCCCCGAACTCCGACCGCCCCGTCCGTACCGCACCGCCGGAGCAGCGCAACCGGGACACCGACGGTGAGCGGCGCAGCATTCAGGTGCGTCCGCAGCCCGATGGAGATCGCCAGAACTGGCGTTTCCGGGAGGCCGTGCCCCACGCGCCGCAGGGCGAGCGGCCCTATCGTTCCCCGAACTCCCCGGCCACCCGCGATTCCGGACAGCGCTCCGTCGGCACGGCGAGCCCCGCTCCGGTATCGCGTGAGACCTGGCAGCCGGCGCCACGGCCGGCCCCGCGCGACGGCTGGCGCCCGGCGGGGCAGACGGCTCCCCGTCCGCCGCAGCCCGGGCGCATCAGCTCCGAGTCCCGGCCGCAGCCAGTCACTCCGGGCGCCGTGGGCGATCGCCCGCCCGTACGACGGATCGTGGACGGGGTTCGCCAGCCCCCGCCGAGCCGCCCTGCGAACCTCGCCCCTCGCAGCGGATCCTCGCCAGCACCGCGGGTCGAGCAGCGGCCCGCGCGCCCGTCGTCGCCATCGTCGCCTCCCCCGAGCTCGTCGTCCTCGGGCAGCGGCGGCGGCTCCCGGACCGGTGGCTCGCAGCAGAAAGCGCCGTCGGCCCGGCCCCGCGGCGGGCAGAGCTGATCCGCTACAATCGCCGGCGCCATGCGCGCCGACGCTCCTTTTCGGCTGCTTTTCATCCTCTACTGCGTCGAGGTCGGCGTGCTGCTGCTCCTGCTGCCCTGGGGCTCGAACTGGGAGCGGGTGGCGTTCCAGCTCCCGGGCCCCGGGTGTCGCGCTCTCGCCCTCTCTCCCTGGAGCCGGGGGGCTCTTTCCGGCTTTGGCGTCGTCCACCTCGTCTGGGGAGTCCACGAGCTCACCGGCTGGTTTCAGAGACGATCCGGTGCGGCGCGGCCGGCCCGATGAGGACTGGACTTCCGGGGCTGGACGGCCAGGTGCCTGCCGACGCGCGTCCACCGCTCGAGGGCCCGTCGTGAGCACCGTTCTCGGCCTCGGCCTCGACGTGGTCGATCTCGCCCGTTTCGCCCGTGTCCACGCCCGGCATGGCGCCCGTCTCGAGCGGCGGCTCTGTGGCGAGACCCCGCTGCGCGCGCTCTCCGGTGCGGCCCGCTCGACCCATCTCGCGGGACTCTTCGCGGCCCAGGAGGCCGTGCTCAAGGCGCTCGGGACGGGCTGGGCGGAAGGGCTTTCGCCGCGCCAGGTGGTGATCACGCACGATCCCTCCGGAGCTCCCCGGGTCGCGCTCACGGGAGCGGCCCGGGAGCGGGCCGCGCGGCTCGGCGCGACCCGTATCCACCTCTCGATCACCCACGATCGGGGCGTCGCGGCAGCGGTGGCGATCCTCGAAGGCGAACCGGCATGACCGGGAACCCTCTCCCGGCCGGCGGGCAGCCATCGGCCCGGCGCTCGCCGAAACCTGCCTTTCTCCTCCTCTCGATCGCGGTCCTGGCCCTCGATCAGTGGAGCAAGTGGTGGATCGAGCGCTCCCTTCCGCTGCACGCGAACGAGCCGGTGATCCCCGGCTTCTTCCACCTCAGTCACCTGCGCAACACCGGGGTCGCCTTCGGCCTCTTCGCGGCTTCCGCCGCCGGCGGCGGCAACTCGATGGTCCTGCTCCTGCTCGGCCTGGTGGCGCTCGCGGTGGTCGGCTTCTATTTCTGGCGGGCGCCGCACGAATCGCGGCTCCTGCTCACGGCTCTTTCCCTGGTGCTCGGGGGCGCGGTCGGCAACCTCCTCGACCGCCTCTTCCAGGGCGCGGTCACCGACTTCCTCGGGTTCTACCTCGGCAGCTACCGCTGGCCCGATTTCAACATCGCGGACAGCGCCATCAGCATCGGCCTCGGGCTGCTCCTCGTCGACTCGCTGCGCCCGCGCCGCGCCTCCGGACCGGCTCCCCGTGCGCCCTCGGCCTGACTCGTTCGAGGCCGGAGAGGCGGAGGCCGGCAGCCGCCTCGACCGCCTCCTCGCCGCCCGGCTCGGGATCCCTCGCAATCAGGTCCAGCAGTGGATCGGCGGCGGCCGGGTCACCGTCGACGCCGAACCCGTCCGCGCATCGCTGGTGGTTCGCCCCGGGATGCGGATCGCCTGGGATCCTCCCCCGCCCCCGCCCTCCCGGATCGATCCGGAGACAGCCGAGCTCACGCTCCTCCACCTCGACGACGATCTCGTGGCGCTCGACAAGCCGGCCGGGCTGGCGGTCCATCCCGGCGCGGGGCGTGCCACAGGCACCCTCGTCCACCGGCTCGTGGCGCGCTTCCCCGAGATCACCGGCGTCGGCGGTCCCGGCCGTCCCGGCATCGTCCATCGCCTCGATCTCGGCACCAGCGGGGTGATCGTGGTCGCCCGTACCGCGGCCGCCTATCAGGCGCTCGCGCGGGCGTTCGCCGAACGGACGGTCGAGAAGTGGTACCTCGCGCTCGTCCATGGTGTTCCCGCGGCGGACCGGATCGAGATCGAGCTGCCGATCGGACGCCATCCGGTCGAGCGGAAGAAGATGGCCATCGTCGCGCGTGGACGGCCGGCCCGCACGGAGATCCATCGGATCGCTACCGCGGGCTCGCTCTCGCTGCTGGCGGTACGGATCAGGACCGGGCGAACCCACCAGATACGGGTCCACCTGCGCCACCTGCGGCTGCCGATCGTGGGCGATCCGGTCTACGGCGAGGCACGCTGGCGGGCCCTGCCCGGCGGCCCGGCGCGGCGCGCGCTGGCGGCGTTCTCCCGCCCGGCGCTGCACGCCTGGCGGCTGCGTTTCGCCCACCCGCGCGACGGCCGTCTCCTGACGGTGGAGGCGGCTCCCGCGGCCGATCTCCGGGCGCTCTGGGAGACCGCGACCGCCACCCCGTGGCCCGCCCTTCCGGAGTGCTGAAAGGCTCCCGCCGGCCTCAACCCTTCTTCGCGGGCCGCTCGGTTTTCTCGGCGGGCGGCGCCTGACCCTCCGCAGGTGCGTCTGGACGCGGCTCCGGGCCTTCCGCCTTTGCGCGCATCTCCTTCTCCGCCCGCGGCGCGTGAGCCTCGCTCCCCATCTCCACCTTGCCCGTGAGAAACGCCCCTTCCTCGACGATCACGCGGGGCGCTTTCAGGTCTCCCTCCACGGCGCCACCGGCGAGCAGCTCCACCTTCTCGGTCGCGTGGACGTCCCCTTCGACCCGGCCGGCGATCCGGACCCGGGCGGCCATCACCGGTCCCTTGATCCGTCCCGAGGTCGCCACGGTGAGGCTGCCGTCGAGACGCACCTCTCCCGCCACTTCGCCCGCGAGGATCACCTCGGTGGAGCCGCACAGGAGCCCTTCGATGCGGGTGCCGACGGCCAGGAGGCTGGCTTCGCCGGCACCGGTGCCGCCCTCCAGCCGCGGCCCGCCGCCGCGCGATCCGCGGGAGCTTCCGAACAGACCCATCGTCTACCTCCTCCCCCCGGCCGCCGGAGAGGCCTCCGGAGCGCGGCCCGAAAAGAACGACGGCGCCACGCGGGCGCCGTCGGATCGGTGCGAACTGGAGCGGGCAACGGGATTCGAACCCGCGACATCAAGCTTGGGAAGCTTGCACTCTACCAACTGAGTTATGCCCGCAACTCCCTGCCGGACGGCAAGATAGCCCAGGCCACGGCGCCGGTCAAGAGCCGCCCGCATCCCGATTCCGATCCGCCTCCGATGGCATCTCTCCGTTGGTGGCGGCATCCGTGGTCCGGGCGCGCTCGGCGACCCGCGCGAGCGCCGCGTCGATCGCCACCCGCACCCGCGCGGCCGGCACCAGGAAGAGCCCGATCGGCTGGTTTTCACGGCGCTGCGGCAGCCCGATGGCGAGCGGTTCGTACCCCTCTTTCTGCCCGAGAGTGCTCCCGGAGGGTGAGAGGACCGTGGTCAGGATCCCGAGCGGACGGCCATCGAAACCGAAAGCCGGCAGCCCGACCGCGGTCAGCGGTCCGTCGAGGAGCCAGGCCTCGCGCGGACGGGTGATCCGGCCCGCGAGACGAGCGGTCTCGAGATAGGGCGCGGCGTCGAAGCTGCTGCCGAGCCGGGAGACGACCGCGATCGGCCGCCCCACGGTCAACGGCCCTGCACTGGTGAAATCGACGGCGGAGAACGGCTCCTCGGGGACCGGATCCAGCTGGACGAAGGCGAGATCGAGATCGGCGTCGCTCGCCACGAGCACGGCGGGCAGCTCGCGATCGGAGCCGGCGACGACGACCCGCAACTCGGCCGGGATCGTCTGCGCCGTGAAATCCTCCGGAGCCCCCATGCTCCGGTAGAGCTCGACCAGGCGCGTCGCCGAAAGGTAGGAGTTCGACAGCAGCACGAGGCCGCGGGGCGAGACCATCACGCCGCGAGCCTCGACGGCCTGTTCGTTCTCCTGCTGATCGCCCCCGAACCGCACGAGCGACCTTAGACGGGCCCGGACGGTGACGACCGCCGGCGCGTTACGCTCGAGCAGCTGCGCGAGCGCGGGCGCTTCCAGATCGGACGGCGGGCTCTCCGCCCCGGCGAAGCCAGCCGGCAGGAGCAGCAGGAACAGGACCATCAGTCGCCACACGGCACCCCTCCCTCAGGGATCGTCTCCACGCACAGGATCTGGGTCTGCCCCGAGCGCTCGACGAGGAGCTCCCGGGTACAGGCAGCCAGCTCGCACGGGGCGGCGGCAGCGCGGAGGAACGCCTCCGCGTCGGTCACCGGCTGCCGATCGAAGGCGACGATCAGGTCGTCGCCACGAACCCCGGCAAGGTCGGCCCAGCCGCCGGAGGCGACCTCGACGACGAGGGCGCCCGTCGCCTCCGGACCAAGACGCAGGCGGAGCCGGTCGAAACGAGTGAGGTCGCGCACCACGAGCTCGAGCCGCTCCTCGCGCCGCCGTGGCAGGTCCGCGGGATCCCGGGGTTCGGCCTCCAGCTCGACCTCGACCTCCCGCGCCACGCCTCCTCTCTGCACGTCGAGACGGATCCGGCTGCCGATCTCTCTGGCGGCGATCTCCTGCCGCAGATCACCGGCCTCTTCCGGACGGCGGGAGCGGAACGGCTGGCCGTCGAGCGCGAGGAGGAGATCGCCCGGCTCGAGTCCGGCGCGGGCTGCCGCCGTCGCGGGCAGGACCTCGGTGATCCGGAAACCACCTCCCTCGGCCACTCCGAGGGTGGTGCCGATCTCCGGCCCCAGGACCTGGGTTCGGACCCCGAGCCAGGCGCGCGGGAGCTCACCGCCCCAGACGTTCTCGGCCCGTTCCGCGAAAGAGACTGCGCTCAGGATCGACTCCCCTCCCCGCCGCAGCTCGACGAGGAGCGAATCGCCCGTCACCTGGCCGAGCCGTTGCCGCAGCGACGCGATCCCGGAGACCGGGTGACCGGCGGCGGCGACGAGCTGGTCTCCGATCTCGATGCGGGGCCGGGCACGTGCTGCCGGCGAGGCCGGGCGCACCCCCGTGACGAGGAGCCCGTCGCGGGTCGCGAGCCGGCGCTTGCGCAGCATCGGCCCGGTGATCTCCTGCACCGTCACGCCGAGCTTCCGCAGCTCTCCTTCGCGCCCCTGGGCGGTTTCGAGCGGCATCGGCATCAGCTCGGCCCGGTACTCCTTCCCTTCCCGCTCCCAGGTCACGGCGACCGGCTCGCCACGGGGCAACGCCGCCAAGGCCCGATAGATCGGCGGCACCTCCTCGAAGAAACGAGCGCCGGTCGGGGTTTCGCCGACCCGCAGCAGGAGATCGCCCGCACGCAGCCCGGCGGCCGCCGCCGGCGACTCCGGCGCGACCGCGGCCACGAGTGTTCCATCCGCGCGACCGCGCCGCTCCGCCGGCAGCAGCGTGAGCCCGGTCCAGGCCCGGCGTACCTCGCCATAGGTGAGCACCTGCGCCAGCACCTCGGCCGCGACGTGTGCCGGGATCGCGAAGCCGAAGCCCTCGCCCCCGAGCTCGTTGATCCCCACCACCCGGCCAGCGAGATCCACGAGCGGACCGCCCGAGCTGCCCGGCAGGATCAGAGCGTCGTGCTGGATCCAGGGCGCCAGCACCCCGGTGGCGCCACCCGCTCCTTCCGGGTCGAGAATCTCGCTCCCCGCCCGGTCAGTGAAGACGCGGCGCGGGTTGGAGACGATCCCGCGAGTCACCGACGAGGCGAGGACGAACGGGTTGCCGAGGGCGAGCACCGGCTCGCCGACCGCGAGCGCCTCGGAGTCCCCGAATACAGCCGGGGAGAAACGCCGCCTTCCCGGATCGCAGAGACGGAGCACGGAGAGATCGCTCGGCGGATCGTGGGCGACGACCACCGCTTCCACCTGCTCGCCGGAGCTGAGCGTCGCGCGAACCCGCACCGCTCCCGCCGCCACATGATGGTTCGTGAGGAGGTGCCCCTCCGGGGTCATGATCACCCCGGATCCGGCCACGAGCGAGCGGACGGCCCGGCCTTCGACGAACCGCTCCCGGACCACCGAGAGGTTCACCAGCGCCGGATAGACCGCCGCGAGCGCCTGATCGATCGCCGGCTCGGAAAGCTCCACCACCGGTGGCGCCTCTCCATGAAGCCGCGCCGCCGGCAGACAGGTCATCACGAGGGCAAAGAGCAGAACGAGTCTCGTCTTCACGAATCCTCCCGGGGCACGATCCAGCGCACGGCGAAGAGCTTCGGCCAGTACTTGCCGGTGAGATAGAAGAGCTCGCGGTCCGGATCCCAGGCGATGCCGTTGAGCACGTCGGCGCGCATCCCCTCGGCCGGGGTCAGGAGGCCGGAGGCGTCGATGCGCGCCACGAGCTGCCCCGTCTCCGGATCGATCACCGCGATCTCGTCGACCATCCAGCGGTTCGCGTAGATCCTCCCGCCGGCCCATTCGAGCTCGTTGAGCGCGCTCACCGGCCGCTCGCCGTCGTGGACCGCGAGCACGCCGATTTCGGCGAACGACTCCGGGTCGCGCAGCCGCAGACGGTGGCTGCCGTCGCTCTGGAAGAGGCGCTCGCCGTCGCCGGTGAGGCCCCACCCCTCCCCCCGGTAGGCGTGCTCCCCCGTGCGCTGCAGCGTCGCGAGATCCCAGACGAGCGCGCGCTGCTCCCGCCAGGTGAGCTGGATCAGCCGGTCTCCGGTCTTTGCCAGCCCCTCTCCGAAGAGCTCGCCGGGCAGCGCTACCCGGCGGAGGACCCGCCCCGTCTCGATCTCCACCTCGCGCAGCTCCGAGCTCCGGTAGTTGCCGGTCGACTCGTAGAGCCGGCCGTCGGCAACGAGCAGTCCCTGCGTGAACGCCTCGGGATCGTGGGGGTACTCCGCCACGATCTCGACGCCCCAGATGGGAGCCTCGGCCGCCACCGGTTTCACCCCGGGGGTGCGGCAGGCGGCGATCAGGGCGAACAGGGTCAGCGCGAGGCCCCGGAACCGCCTCACGGCGCTACCCCGCAGTCGGCTCCCAACAGAGTCTCGAGCCCGCCTCCGATCGGCTCGCCGGGAGGCGCGAGGGGCACCCTGCCCCGATCGGTGGCCGTCGGCGCCGGACGCGCGAAGTGGCGTCCCAGCTGCGCGGTCAGGAAGGCGAGGTGCGCCTTCTCGCCGGCATCGAGCGGCTCGAGGGCGTCGAGCTGCTGCAGGAGTCCGGCCAACGCCGACTCCACCCGGGCCCGCACCGCCGGCGTCGCCGCTGGATCGTCGGCCAGCGAGATGAGCCGGTCGACCGCGACCCGCTGTACCACCCGCGCGATTTCGGCCAGACGCGGCTCGAGGAGCGCCGTTTCCACGAACGTCGACTCCACGAGGCGCTCGAGGAGCTCCTCGAGTCCGGGCAGCTCGGGAGTCCGCCGGTGGTAGTCGACGAGCCGCGCGCAGCGCGCCGGATCGAACAGGGCGGCCAGCGTGAGATCCGCGAGCGACGCCGCCGCGCCGAGCGCGTCGAACGCCGGCCGGGTCGCATGCTGAAACAGCTCGTCGTGTGCGGGGAAACCGGGCGGACGCGGGGCGAGCCGCTGCAGCACCGATTCCGGCAGGTCGAGCTCCGCGGGCGCGAGCGCGGCCAGCAGGGCGGCGATCGCCCGGCGCTGTTCATCGCCCCGCGTGCGTCGCACCCGCGCCGCGCCGTCACCCCGCAGGGCGTGCCGGTACTCCAGACCGCCGACGACCTTGGCCGCCGCCGCGATCTGATAGCGGTGGAAGAAGTAGAGCGGCGCGAGGCGCTCCTCGAGCTCGGCGAGCGGCGTGCCCAGAGGCAGGTTCCGCTCGCCGAAGCGCGACAGGGCGAGACGGCGGATCGTGCGGGTTCGCTCCAGCTCGGTGACCGGATCGGTGCCGTTGTCCCAGAGACTGGCACGTGGATGCGCGCTTCCCGCAGCGCGGGCATCCTCGTCGGAGAGGTAGAAGAGGTCCGGCGGCGGCTCCCCGTCCGTCTCGTCTTCTCCCGGATCCCCGTAGAGCCTCCGCAGCGCGAACTCGTCCCAGGCGCCCACGCCCACGGCGTAGGCGCGGGAGAGATCCAGGCCTCCCCCTTCGGTCACGCGCACGAACGGTGCCGGGTAGTCCATGACCGAGGCACGACCGTAGCTGCTGCCCGCGAAGTTGTGCGCGAGGCCGAGCGCGTGCCCGACCTCGTGGGCCGCGAGCTGGCGCAGACGCGCCAGCGAGATCTCCACCGGGTCCGAGCTGCTGCCGCTGCCGAGCAGGTCGGAGCCGACGAGGGCCTCGAAGAGGAGGCGATCGTGCCGGATGCGGCGGGCATCGAGGAGCACGTGCCCCTTGACCCGCTCGCCGGTGCGGGGATCGACGACGCCGCCGCCGTACGACCAGCCCCTCGTCGCCCGGTGGACCCACTGGATGACGTGGTAGCGCGCGTCGAGCGGATCGATCCCTTCGGGCAGGAGCTCGACGGCGAAGGCGCCGGGCAGGCCGGCCGCCGCGAACGCCGCCGTCCACCAGCCGGCCCCTTCCAGCACCGCACTGCGCATCGGCTCCGGGATCGCCCGGTCGACGTAGTAGACGAGGCGGGGCGCGGCGCCGGCCTCGCCGGATCCGTGCGGCGCGAGCCGGTGGCGGATCGCCAGGCGCCGGGTCGTCGGCGCCGCCAGCGGCGCGGAGAGATCGTCGTACTCGATGAAGAGCGATCCGGCACGGAGATCGTGAGCGCGGGGGACGTAGCCGGGCGCCGGCAGCCGCAGCAGCGAGAGCCGCTGCCGGAAAGCGAGGCCCTCACCCGGGTGAGCGCCGGCGGCCACCGCGTCCGGCGGCGTGGCGCCCGTGAAGGTGAGCAGCGCCTCCAGCTCCAGGTTCTCCGGCAACGAAAGGCAGCCCTCGGGATGCAGCCCGCTGCGCTCCGGGTCGAGCTCCCAGGGAGCGTGGCCCGTCGCGGTCAGCGCCGCCGCGATTCCGAGCGCGTCGCGCACCGCGAACGAAGTGAAGTCGACGAGAACGTGGCCGCTCGCGAGATCCTCGGCCAGCACCTCGCCGGCCCAGAGCACGAGCGGTGCGAACGACTCCTCGACGGCGCGGCGGGCCGCGGCATCGCCACCCGGCGCCCGAAACCGCAGGTTGGGCAGCTCGGCGAGAACCGTTCGTCCCAGCCGCCGGAAGCGCAGGAGCCGGCCGCTGTCGCTCCGGCCCCGTTCGAGGGGGACGTCGGCCAGCCCGAGACCGGTGGCCAGCCTCTCGACGTAGAGGAACTCGCCGATCTCGCCGTCGGGACCGGCCGGAGCCGGCAGCTCGAGGAACAGGCGCCCGCGAACGGCGTCGACATAGGTCGTGAGCAGCCCATCCCGCCGCGCGAGGTTGCCCGTGATCTCGCGAATCGGCGCGAGTGGCAGCTCTCCACCCGGATGGAGGGCCGGCAGGACCTCCTCGACGGGAGGCGGCGGGGCCGAGGCGCAGGCGCCGAGCAACCCCGCGAGCAGGGGGATCAGGAACAGCCGCGGATTACGCATCGTGGACGACGGACTCCCGCCGTGGATTCTATCCCTCGTTCCCTGCCGCCAGCGGCGGCGGATCCGAGAGCGGCGTCTCGCCGAGACAGGCTGCCGCCCAGCTCGCCAGCGCCACGGTGCCGAACGCCCAGACGGCGCCGGTGGCGGCCGCCATCGCGAAGCCGCCCCACGGAGCGCCGCCGAGCCCCGCGAGCTCCCCCGCCTTGGCGAACAGATCGTCGGAGAGCAGCAGCTCGCGCACCGGCGCCCGATTCCACGGCGGGAGCTGGCGCACGCAGAGAGCCCCGATCTCGAAGGCGTCGCCCGGCAGCGAGATGAGCGGCGCGAGGCCCCAGGGCAGGAAGAAGCCGAACCAGACGGCCTGCCCTCGCCGCCCCGCGCGCCGGACCGCCCAGAGGCCGGGCCAGAGGGTGAGCAGATACGGAAAGAGGTCGGTGACGAGATAGACGAGATCCGAGCCGCCGGTGTCGAAGCCCGAAAGCCTGCCGGCGTACTCGCTCGCCGGATGGACGAAAGGGAAAAGCGCAGCGAGCAGCGCGCCACCGTAGAAGGCGTCGATCTCGAGCCGGCTCACCGTGCCGCCCGCGAGCAGACAACCCGCGGCGTGGAGCAGCTCGTGGAGCGGGACGTAGATCCACCAGCCGGTGAACAGCCCGGCGAAGATCCGGACGAAGGCCCGGCCTCCTCCGGCGCCGACGAGCCGCTCGAGGCCGGCACAGGGATCGCTCCAGACGGAGCGCAGATGGCGCCCGAGCACGAAAGCGTTCAATTTCCGAGCTCCCACTCGGTGGCGGGCGGCGCGAGCACGCGGCCATCGGGCAGGAGGAAATCGAAGGAGATCAGCAGCCGTTGAGAGCGGCCCGGCGCGATGAGCTCCAGCGGGCCGCTCACGATCTCGGCTCCCGCCTCGAGCATCGGCACGAAGAGGCGCACTTCGTCGGCCCGCAGGACCCCGCGCCGTTCGCCGCGGGCGTCGGAGCGGGCGAGGTCGTAGCGGGAGAACTCGCCGAGGTCGACGTCATGGACCCGCGCTCCGGGCGCATGGAGCGTCAGGAAGTTGTGCTCCAGCGCCGCGATCTCGGTGGGGAGATCGCTCCGGTTCTGCAGATGGACCCGGAACCGGAGCCGCCCCGACCGCGCCGGGAGGGTCTCGATCGCCACCTCGATCTCCGGCGTGGCGGCTCCCGGCTCGAGGGCGGCCGCGAGCGCGGCCCCGGAGAGCGAGAGCCCTTCGCCCGCCTCCGGAAGGCGATAGAAGAGCTGGCCGAGGTGGCGTGCAAGGCCCCAGCTCCCGGCGAGCCGCTCGAGCTCCTCGACGAGATGGACCGGCGCCCGCACCATCCGGAGCCGGTCTTTCGGCTCGAGCCGCCAGCCATCGATCCCGAGACGGGAGCGGGTCCGCAGCTCGACCACCTGACAGTCGACTCCCAGCAGCAGCGACCCGGGGACGCGTTCGAGGCCGCGGTGGACGAGGAGCGGGAAGAGGCGGAACGCGGTGCGCACCTCACGCACGCCCCCATCCGGCCCGAGCCGGGAACAGGTTGCCAGCGTCGAAACCCCGAGCAGGAACGGCTCGCCGAGAGCGTCCACGCGGCGGGCGTCCTGCTCGGTGCGGTAGAAGTCCCAGAAGGAGAACTCCTCGGCCTCGCCGGGACGCTGGCCGAAGAGGAAGACGACCCAGAAATCGGTGAGCTTGGCGACCCGCGGGAGATCCCGGTCGCCGAGCGCGGTGCGCGGGATCGTCACCGAGAGGAGCCGGTCGGCGGGCAGCGCCTTGCGGACCGGTCCGAGCAGCTCGATGATCTGGAGGCCGGAGGGTACGGGATCGAAGTCGAGGTGGAGTCCGGCAGGGCGAATCCCCCGCCCATCGGCTTCGGCGACGACGGCCCGCAGCTCGTTGGCGAGTGCCTCCGCCCCGCTCTTCCCTTCCGGCGCCCGGCCGCGCACGACGAGCATGGTGCGGCCGACGGTCCGGGGTGCGGCGCCGAAGAGCCTCTCGACACGCACCGTCCCCGCGCCGTTTTCGATCCTGCCGCCCTCGAGGAAGAGCTCGACGACCCCGGCCGCCCGCAGCCGTTCCGCGGTCTCGGTAGCGAGCGGCACGGCCGCCGCCGATGCCCAGACCGCCGCTCCCGGTTCGCGAGCGCGCCGCTCCCGGCCCCCGCCGCAGGCGACGAGAGTCCCGGCCAGGAGGCCGAGCACCACGAGCCCGAGGCCCCGCATCGTCCGCCGCCCGTTCATGGCCCCGGCAACCTCAGCACGACCTCGAGACCTCCCGTTTCCAGGTTTCGCGCCACCAGCGTCCCTCCGTGCCCTTCGACGATCCGCCGCGCGATCGGCAGCCCGAGCCCCGTTCCTCCCGCCTCGGTCGAGAAGTACGGTTCGAAGACTCGCGACAGGAGCTCCGGAGCGATTCCGGGCCCGGAGTCTCGCACCGCCACTTCGCACCCCTCGCCGCACCGGCGCACTTCCACCCGCACCCGGCCGCCCTCGCCCGCGGCACGCAACCCATTCTCCACCAGATTGCGCAACGCTCGCCCGAGCAGGCGCGCATCGAAACGCAGAACGAGGCTCTCGGGGGTCGTGAGCTCGACCCGCGAGCTGTCTTCCGGAGCCTGATCGTACGCCGCCACGATCTCGCGTACCACCGGCACGAGATCGCCGGGGCTGCGTTCGAGGGCGGGCACCCCGGCGTAGGTGGCAAACTCCCCGGCGATCGTCCGCAGCTCCTCGACCTGCCGCAGGATATTGCGGATGCAACGGTCGAGCGCCTCCGGGAAACGCTCCCGGTCGCGCTGCCAGACCTCCCGGAGATGCTCGATGGAGAGGCGGATCGGCGTGAGCGGGTTCTTGATCTCGTGCGCGATCAGCCGGGCCATCTCCGCCCAGGCCTCCAGGCGCTGGCCGCGCAGGACTTCGGTGTCGTCCTCGACGACCAGCAGGCTCGCGGTCTCTCCCTGCCCGGGCATCGCCACCCAGGCCACCGACCACTCCCGGTCCGGTCCGTCTTCGGCCGGGATCCGGACCGCCTCCCGCTCCCCGGCGGCGAGGCCGCCGGCAACCAGTCGTTCGAGCGGCGCCAGCCGCGGCCGGGCCGCCAGCGCGTGGCGCAGATGCTCGCCCGCACCGATGCCGAGGAGCCGCTCTGCCGCCGGGTTGGCGAGCAGGACGACACCGGCCGCATCGAGGGAGATCACGCCGGCAGTGACCTGATCGACGATCCGCTCGATCAGCTCCTTTTCCCGCACCAGACGGTCGCGGCCGGTGGCGATCTCCCGCGCCATCACCTCCACCGCCTCGACGAGCGCCGCGAGCTCCGCCTCTTCCGGCCGCCGGGCGAACGCCGGCTCCCCGGCGGCGATCCGCCGGGTGCTCTCGACGAGCTCGGCGAGCGGCCGCGTGAAGCCGCCCGCGAGGCGCAGCGCGAGCGCCACGAGCCCGGCGAACAGGGCGCTCGCGATCAGGAGCGCGCGCCGGCGCAGCTGCAGGAGCTCCGCGGCGAGCTCCTCCTGCTCGGCGAGCTGCGGCATCGCGAGCACCAGCCCGCCCGGCGCCGGCGGCATCCCCGGCATTCGCAGCGGCGCGAAGAGCTCGAGGTAGCTCAGCCCCCCCGCCCGGCTGGTGCGCGAGACGAGCTCCTGCCCGCGCAGGGTGAGACGCTCCTGCACCTCGCCAGGCAGCTGCCGCGAGAGCAGCCCGGAGGTGTAGAGCTCGCGCCGGCTCGTCGCATGGACCTGGCCGCTCCAGTAGAGCGCGACCTGATGCTGGACCACCCGCGCCAGCCAGGTCAGGAGATCGTCGTCGAGCACCGTGTCGAGGCCGAAACCGGGCTCGAGGGTGAGCAGGTACTCCCCCAGGACCCGCTCGGCCGACGCCAGCGCCGCCTCCCCGGCGCGGCGCTGCTCGCGCTCGAGGCGGCGGCCGATCGCGGCGGTCCCGAAGAGCGTGAAGAGGACCACCGGCACGAGGACGAGGAGGGTGAAGAGGAGGATGAGCCGGCGCGAATAGGAGCGGACGGCGCGCCGTACCGCCGCCCGTACCGCCGTCCGCGGCATGGCGGCCGCCGCGAGGCCGCCGGCGATCGCGAGGAGCCAGACCGCGACCGCGAGCAGGTGGGCGCCGGCCCGCTCGATCAGGTCGGCCATCCCGCGCTCGCGCAGGAGCAGCGCGACGATCCCCTCCCCTTCCGCGCGCGCCAGCGTCCAGTAGTTCCCGTCGGGCGCGGCGAGCCGCCCTTCGAACCGCGCTCCGCTCGGGAGCGCCGGCAGCCGGGGAGGCGCTTCGGGCCAGGGGGTGACGAGCGGTTCCCCGCGGTTCGAGAAGAAGGCGAACCGGGGAGCGCCCCGCCACGCCGGCAGGTCGAAGCCAAGCGCCGGCCCGCCCCGCAGCAGCCCGGCGGCGAGGTCTCCCGGAGGCGGGGCGGACGCGTGGTAACCCGGCCTGGGCAGCAGCCAGAAACGGACCCCGAGCGGCCCCAGGTCGCCGGCCGGCATCTCGCTCTCTCCCCAGACGAGCGCTTCGGACCAGCCCGGCAGGTCGATCGCGCTCCACGGCCCGGCACCGGGATCGAGCTCGCCGCTCGCGGTGAGCGGGAGCCCCCAGGAAAACGCCGCCGTCCGTCCGCCGGGCAGGCTCACCGCGAGCGCGCTCAGGGCGTCGCGGCGCGCGAGTGGCGAGCGCCGCCAGATCGCGAACGGCAGGTCGATCGGATCGAGCGCCGCGGCGGGCGCGAATCGGGTGGGATCGGCACCGCCAAGGGCGGTGGCGATCTCGGCCTCCAGCGCCTCCCGTACCTCGGGCTCCGGGGGGCTGAACTCCTCGATCCCGGTGCGCAGGCTCCGCCGCGCCTCCCAGACTGCTGCGATCTCGAGCGCCACCGCTGCCTGCACCGCCGCGAGGAGCGCGATCCCGAGCCACGCCCGGAGGGTCTCGCGGCGGCGCAGGAGGGATGCCGCGCGCCCGGCGAGAGGCCCGGCCAGCAGGAACACGCCGAGCGCCAGCCCCGGACGGTTCCCACCGAGGGCGGCTCCGGTCAGCGCCACCAGCGCCGCCACCGCCCATCCGGTACCGCTAGCCGACTTGGAATCGCGCGGCGTCCGGCCGGCGAGCAGGAGGGAGCCGAACGCCAGCCCCACCAGCGGCAGCCGCCACGACAGCGCCTCGGGTCCGAGCCAGCCGGGACCATCGAGCGGCAGCGGACCCCAGCGGGCCTCGGCAAACCACGCAGCGGCCGCCACCAGCGGGGAGAGCACGGTCGCCAGGAACCGCCAGCCGCGGCTCTCGCCTGCCCGCAGGCCCGCCACCGTCAGGGCGGCGGCGAGCGCGGTGACCACCAGCCAGGCCGGGGGCAGACCGAGCCCCACCTGCACCGCGCCCAGGGCGGCGTAGAGCACCGGCCCGGCGAGGAACCGGGAGGGCCGGGCGGCGAAGACCGTCCCCCGCAGCAGGAGCTGGCCGACTCCCCGGGCGACGGCGAAGGCGACCAGCGCCGCGGCCAGCACCCACGGCAGTGCCCGCTCGGCCCGCTGGCGAGACGCGCTCCAGGTCGGCGCCGGCGATGCCGGTTCCGGGGCGAGCTCGACCCCCGGCATCTCCGGCCCAGACGAGCTCGCCCGGCCGGCCACCGGCTCCCCTTCGCCATCCGGGAAGAAGAGCCGCCGGACGAGTCGATGGCCGCCGAGCGGCTCGACGGGGACCCCCCACTCGTCGAGCGCGAACTGGCGCGCGAGCACCAGTCGCCAGCCGCTCTCCGCAGCGGCCGCGAGCGGGTGCACGGTGACGAGGGCGAAAGCGCCGAAGCTCGCCCGCACGACGCGCCCCGCGGCCGGCAGCTCCCCGGCTCGCAGGGCAGGGGTGAGGCCGCCGCCGGCCCACGCCACCACGGTGCCGCCGGGATCGATCAGGGCGTGATGGAGCTCGGATGCCGCCGCCAGCTCCGTCAGGGCGCGGAAGGCCGTGGCGATCTCTTCCCGCCCTCCCGCGGGAGCCGGACCGAGAGCGGTGGCGACGCGGGCCGCCTCGCCATCGAGACGATTCCACTCGCGGAGCACGGCGGCCCGCACTTCGGCCAGCTCCCGCTCCGGATCCTCGCGTCCGGCGCGGATCGACAGCGCCGTCGCGAGCAGCGCGACCGCCAGGAAGAGGCCGAAGCCCGCGTAGACGACCGCCCGCTCACGCCGCGAGTGGCGCGCGAGCAGCCAGCCGGCGGCGAGGAGCAGCGCGGCGGCGGCGGTCCGCCAGCCGGCCGGAAGCAACAGGGCGAGCGGGGAGAGGACCAGCAGCGCCCCGGCGAGCAGCCCGGTCAGGGCCCGCACGGACGGTGACATGCCGCTTCCCCGCCGCGCCGACCGCACTCAGGGGGTGATCATCGGCAGATCGACCCCGCGCTCGCGGGCGCAGGCGATCGCCTCGGGGTAGCCGGCGTCGGCGTGGCGCGCCACCCCCATCCCCGGATCGGAGGTGAGCACCCGCTCGAGCCGGCGGGCGGCCTCCGGCGTCCCGTCCGCGACGACGACCATCCCGGCGTGCAGGCTGTTGCCGATCCCCACCCCGCCGCCGTGATGGAACGAGATCCAGGTGGCGCCGTTGACGGCGTTGACCAGCGCGTTGAGCAGCGGCCAGTCGGCGATCGCGTCCGAGCCGTCGCGCATCCCCTCGGTCTCCCGGTACGGCGAGGCAACCGAGCCGCAGTCGAGGTGGTCGCGCCCGATGACGATCGGCGCCTTCACCCGCCCGCTCGCCACCAGCTCGTTGAAGGCGAGCCCGGCGCGGGCGCGCTCGCCGTAGCCGAGCCAGCAGATGCGCGACGGCAGCCCCTGGAAGGCGACCCGCTCGCGGGCCATCCGGATCCACCGGGCGAGCGCCTGGTCCTCGGGGAAGAGGGAGAGCACCGCCTCGTCGGTGGCGGCGAGGTCCGCCGGATCGCCCGAGAGGACCGCCCAGCGGAACGGACCCTTCCCGGTGCAGAAGAGGGGACGCACGAAGAGCGGTACGAAACCGCCGATCGCGAACGCGTCGGCGACCCCGGCGTCGCGCGCCTGCCCGCGCAGGTTGTTGCCGTAGTCGAAGGTCACCGCGCCCCGCTCCTGGAGCGCGAGCATCGCCCGGACGTGGGCCGCCATCGAGGCCATCGACCGCGCGACGTACGCCTCCGGATCCGCCTTCCGGAGGGCGAGCGCCTCGGCGTACGGCAGCCCGTGCGGCACGTAGCCGTTCAGGGCGTCGTGCGCCGAGGTCTGATCGGTGAGCACCTCGGGGACGAGATCGCGCGCGAGGAGCGCCGCGAGCAGGTCGACCGCGTTCGCCTCGACCCCGATCGAGACCGCCTCGCGCCGTTCACGCGCCGCGAGCGCGCGCTCGATCCCGGCCTCGATCGACGGTGCCAGCTCGTCGAGGTAGCGGGTGGCGAGCCGCTTCTCGATCCGGGAGCGATCCACCTCGGCGGCGAGACAGACCCCCTCGTTCATCGTCACCGCGAGCGGCTGCGCCCCGCCCATGCCGCCGAGGCCGGCGGTGACCGTCAGCCGTCCGGCGAGCGTCCCCCCGAAATGCTGGCGGGCACACTCGGCCAGGGTCTCGAACGTCCCCTGGAGGATCCCCTGGGTGCCGATGTAGATCCAGGAGCCCGCGGTCATCTGCCCGTACATCGTCAGGCCGAGCCCTTCGAGACGGCGGAACTCGTCGATCGTCGCCCACTTCGGAACGAGGTTCGAGTTGGCGATCAGCACCCGCGGGGCGTCCGGGTGGGTGCGGAAGACCGCCACCGGCTTGCCCGACTGCACGAGCATCGTCTCGTCGTCGCCGAGCCGGCGCAGCGTGGCGACGAGCGCGTCGAAGCACTCCCAGTTGCGGGCGGCGCGGCCGGAGCCGCCGTAGACCACGAGGTCGTCCGGGTTCTCGGCGACCTCCGGGTCGAGGTTGTTCATGAGCATCCGCAGGGCTGCCTCCTGCAGCCAGCCACGGCAGCAGAGCTCGGTGCCACGGGGGGAACGGACGGGACGGGGGGCGGATTCGGGTTCGTGAGCCATGGGCCGATTCTAGCCTCCCGCCGATGCCGCGGCGCGTCTTGGCTATGGAGTCACGGGCTGGTATTCATCGGTTTGAGGTGCGATGCTCGGCTCGGCACCACCGGAAGACACCGGGCTGGCAGCGCCATCGGGCTCGCGGAGGCGGCCGGCGGTGCAGAGGGGGATTGAGATGAACGAGACGATCCGGTCACCAGACGCGGAGGCTTCCGGCATCAACCGCTTCGCTTTCGTGCTGCATCCGCTGAGCGTCGATTACATCTTCCGGCATCCGGCACTTCGGTGGGCTCGTTCCCTGCCACGCCGTCTCGTCGAGAACCTCGCGGCTCATCTCCCGCCGATGCCCTGGGGCCGGGTCGCGGGCGGCCGTTCGCCGGCGACCGGGCAGCAGATCGAAGGTTTCCTCTATTCGCTCGGCGCCACCCCCCGTCAGATCCTCACCCGCGACCCCGAGTTCACCTACCGGCGGCTCGACCGCACGGCCCGTCTCGCCGACCGCCAGGGGGCGCGGATCCTCGGCCTCGGCGCCTTCACCAAGGTCGCGGGCGATGCCGGGGTCACGGTCGCCCGCCGGGCCCCGATCGCGGTGACCAGCGGCAACAGCCTCACCGTTGCCGCCACCCTCGAGACCGCCAAGATCACCGCGCAGCGGCTCGGCTTCGCCGATCTCGGGCAGGGCCGGGCGATGGTGGTCGGCGCCACCGGCGCGATCGGCTCGGTCTGTGCCCGCCTCCTCGCCGCCGCGGTGAAGGACGTCGTGCTGATCTCGATCGAGCCCGAACGCCTCGCCGCGCTCGAAGCGCGGATCCTCGCCGAGACTCCGGACGCCCGCGTGGTCACCGGCCTCACCGCCGCCCCCTGGATCGGTGAGTGCGACCTCGTCGTCACCGCCACCTCCGCCTTCGGACAGCGGGTGGTCGACGTGAGCCAGTGCAAGCCGGGCGCCGTCGTCCTCGACGTGGCCCTCCCGCCCGACATCTCCGCCGAGGAGGCCGCGCTGCGGCCGGACGTCCTGGTCGTCGAGAGCGGCGAGGTGGTGATCCCCGGCCCGGCCCGTTTCGAGCGGGATATCGGCCTGCCTCCCGGCGTCGCCTACGCCTGTCTCGCGGAGGCCGCGCTGCTCGCCATGGATGGCCGCTTCGAGTGCTTCACGCTCGGGCGCGCGATCGACCTCGACCGGGTCAAGGAGATCTACCGCCTCTTCCGGAAGCACGGCTTCGAGATCGCGCCGCTGCGCACCTTCGGCCAGCCGCTGACCGACGAGCTGCTGCGCGAGAAGCGCGCGCTCGCCGCCGAGCTCGCGGCCTCGCCGGAGCGTCTCGCGCGGGTGAAGGCCGAGGCGGGCGCGGCGATCGCGAAGATCCCGCCGCGCGCCAAGGGGGTCGCCGGGGTGACGGCGCTCCCCCCGCCGCCACGCCGCCAGACCCAGCGCGCCGCGCTCTGAACCGGAACGCCAGCCGCCGGTCGCTTCAGGCGAGCCGCAGGAGATGCGGCTCGATCGGCGCGCCGAGCAGCGCCTCGACCGCCGCGATGTCCGGCGCCATCTCCCGGTCCACGTCCCACGGCGCCGCGACGGTGCGGACGAGGGCGTGCAGGCGCTCGAGCGGCCGGCTCGAGGTGAGCGGCCGCCGCAGGTCGATCCCCTGCGCGGCGGCGAGCAGCTCGATGGCGAGGATCCGCCGGACGTTGGCCGCCACCCGCCGGCACTTGAGTGCCGCCCACATCCCCATCGAGACGTGATCCTCCTTGTCCGCGGAGGTCGGGATCGAATCGACCGAGGCCGGATGCGCGAGCGTCTTGTTCTCCGAGACCAGCGCGGCCGCGGTCACGTGGGCGATCATGAAGCCGGAGTTGAGACCGGCGTCGGCGACGAGGAACGGCGGCAGGCCGGAGAAGACCGGGTTCGTCAGCTTCTCCGTGCGCCGCTCGGAGATCGACCCGAGCTCGGCGAGCGCGATCGCGAGGAAGTCGGCGGCGAAGGCGATCGGCGCCCCGTGGAAGTTGCCGCCCGAAAGCGTCTCCCCTTCCCGCGCGAAGACGAGCGGGTTGTCGGTGGCCGCGTTCATCTCGATCGCGAGCTTCCCCTCGACGTCGGCGAGCACGTCGCGCACCGCGCCGTGCACCTGCGGCATGCAGCGCACCGAGTACGGATCCTGCACCCGCGGGTCGCCATGCCGGTGGGACTCCCGGATCGCCGAGCCGGCGAGGAGAGCGGCGAGGTTGCCGGCGGCCGCGCGCTGCCCCGGATGCGGCCGCACGGCGTGGATCCGCGGATCGAAGGCGGCGTCGGTTCCGGCGAGCGCGTCGGTCGTGAGCGCTCCGACGAGATCGGCGATCCGCACCAACCGCCGCGCCTCGAGCGCCGTGAGCGCGAGCAGCGCGGTCATCGCCTGCGTGCCGTTGATCAGCCCGAGCCCCTCGCGCGCCGCGAGGCGCAGCGGCTCGAGACCGGCCCGCGCCATCGCCGCGGCCCCCGGCAGGCGCTCGCCGCGGAAGATCGCCTCGCCATGGCCGAGCAGCGGCAACGCGAGGTGCGCGAGCGGCGCCAGATCGCCCGACGCCCCGACCGAGCCGCGCGACGGCACGATCGGGTGCACGCCGGCCGCGAGCATCGCGAGCAGCCGTTCGACCAGCTCCACCCGCACTCCGGAGTGGCCGCGGGAGAGGGTGTTGGCGCGCAGCAGCAGCATGCCGCGCACCTCCTCCTCGGCGAGCGGCTCGCCGATGCCGGCGGCGTGCGAGAGCACGAGCCGCTCCTGGAGCGTTTCGAGATCCGCGCGGTCGATCCGCACCTCGGCGAGGTTTCCGAAGCCGGTGTTGACGCCGTAGACCGCGGCCGTGCCATTGGCCGCCCGCTCGATCTCCGCGCGGGCGAAGGCGATCCGCTCGCGCGCGGCGTCGGCGAGCACCGGGCGGGCCGCGCCCCTGACGACCGCCGCGAAGCGCGGCAGGTCGAGCGACAGACCGTCGATGGCGAGGGTGGGAAGGGCCGGATCGGCAGACATGCGATCACTCCCATTCGATCGTCGCGGGCGGTTTGCTCGTGACGTCGTAGACCACGCGGTTGATGCCGCGGACTTCGTTGACGATCCGGTTCGCGACCCGGCCGAGGAGCTCGTACGGGAGAGCGCTCCAGTCGGCGGTCATGAAATCGTGGGTCTCGATCGCCCGCAGCGCGGCGACCTCCTCGTAGGTGCGGTGGTCGCCCATCACCCCGACGCTGCGCACCGGCAGGAGCACCACGAACGCCTGCGAGACCCGGTCGTACCAGCCCGCCTCGCGCAGCTCCTCGATGAAGATCGCATCGGCCTGCTGGAGCAGCGCCACCCGCTCCGGGGTGACTTCTCCCGGGATCCGCACCGCGAGGCCGGGCCCGGGGAACGGATGGCGGCCGAGGAACGCCGGCGGCAGGCCGAGCTCCCGGCCGAGCTGACGCACCTCGTCCTTGAAGAGCCAGCGGAGCGGCTCGACGAGCTCGAACCCGAGCCGCTCCGGCAGCCCGCCGACGTTGTGGTGCGTCTTGATGACCACCGAGAGCCCGTTGACCGAGGTCGACTCGATGACGTCGGGGTAGAGCGTCCCCTGGGCGAGGTAGCGCACCCCCTGGAGCTTCGCCGCCTCCCGTTCGAAGACCTCGATGAAGAGCCGGCCGACGATCTTCCGCTTCTGTTCGGGATCGACCACCCCCGCGAGCGCCGCGAGGAACTCCGCGCCGGCGTCGACGACGATCACCGGGATGCCGAGGCCCTGCGTGAGGCTCGCCTCCACCTGCGCGCGCTCCCCCTTGCGCAGCAGCCCGGTGTCGACGAAGACCGCGGAGAGCTGCTCGCCGACCGCGCGCTTGACGAGCGCCGCGGTGACCGCCGAGTCGACGCCGCCCGAGATCCCGCAGAGCACCCGGTCGCCGCCGATTCGCGCGCGGATCTCCTCGACCGCCTCCGAGAGATAGGAGGCCATCCCCCAGTCGCCGCGCACACCGCAGGCGCGCACGAGGAAGTTGCCGAGCAGCGCGGCGCCGGAGACCGTGTGGGAGACCTCGGGATGGAACTGGATGCCGAAGAGGCCGCGGGCGGCCCATTCGAGGCCGACGATGTCGGCGTTTTCGGTCCGCGCCGAGATCGCGAAGCCCGCCGGCGCGCCGGTCACGTGATCGCCGTGGCTCATCCAGACCGTCTCCCGCGGCCCGAGCCCGGCGAAGAGGACCGACTCGCCGAGCACCTCCACCTCCGCGCGGCCGTACTCCCGCCGCCCCGCGGGCTCCACCCGCCCGCCGAGCAGGTGGGCCATCATCTGCATGCCGTAGCAGATCCCGAGGACGGGGATGCCGAGGTCGAAGAGCGCGGGGTCGACACGCGGCGCGCCCGGGTCGTAGACGCTCTGCGGGCCGCCGGAGAGGATCAGACCGACCGGATCCCGCCGCCGGATCTCCGCGAGCGAGAGGCCGAACGGGTGCACCTCGCAGTAGGCGCCGTGCTCCCGCACCCGGCGGGCGATGAGCTGGGTGAACTGACTGCCGAAATCGAGGATGAGGATGAGCTGGTGCGTGGCCACGCGCGGAGTCTAGCCGACCGCCGGCGCCGCGGGCTCACCCCCGAAGGTGGGTCCTCGCCGCCGCGAAAATGGCGTCGAGCATCGCCGGGGTCAGGCGGCCGGTGAAGGTGTTCTGCTGGGAGGGGTGATATGCATCGAAGAGGCGCAGCCCCGCGCCGAGGTCGTGCTCCGCGCCGTGGGCGAACCGGGGGCGGGGCCGGGGCACCGCTCCCCCCGCCTCCGCCCAGGCGGCGAGCCAGCCCTGGTGCGCCGCGTGGCCGAGCGCCACCACCGCCGCGAGCCGTGGGGCGAGGAGACGCAGCTCGCGCACGAGGAACGGCCGGCAGTTGGCGATCTCCTCCGCGGTGGGCCGGTTGGCGGGCGGAGCGCAGCGGACGATCGGCGAGATCCAGGCGTCGCGGAGCACGAGGCCGTCGTCCCGGCGCCGGGCCGTCGGGCGGTTCGCGAACCCGGCCCGATGGAGCGCCGCGAAGAGGAAATCGCCCGACCGGTCGCCGGTGAAGAGACGGCCCGTCCGGTTCGCCCCGTGCGCCGCCGGCGCCAGACCGACGATCCAGAGCCGGCCTTCGGGGTCACCGAAACCGGGGACCGGCAGCCCCCAGTAGGTCTCGCTGGCGTACCTCCGGACCCGCTCGGCCGCCACCTGCCGGCACCAGGAGCGCAGGCGCGGACAGCGCTCGCAGGCGATGATCTCCCGTTCGAGCGCGGCCCATTCGGCGCGGGCCCTCCGGTTCAGAGCTGGCTCTCCGGTTTGAGCTGGCGGCCCATCAGCTCCTCGAGCGCCCGCCGGGGATCCTTCCCCTCGTGGAGGATCGCCACCATCTGCTCGGTGATCGGCATCGCCACCTCGCGCTCGCGGGCGAGCTCGCAGAGCGCCACCGAGGTGCGCACCCCTTCGGCCACCATCGTCGTGCTCGCGAGGATCTCGGCGAGGCTCTGCCCCTGGGCGAGCGCGATCCCGGTGCGCCGGTTGCGCGAGAGGCCGCCGGTGCAGGTGAGGACGAGGTCGCCGAGACCGGCGAGGCCCGAGAAGGTCCGCAGGTCGCCGCCGCACGCGACCCCGAGGCGGGTGATCTCGTGCAGCCCCCGGGTGATGAGCGCCGCCATCGTGTTGTGCCCGAGGCCGAGGCCGGAGAGGACCCCGGCGCCGATCGCGATCACGTTCTTCGCGGCCCCGGCGATCTCCACGCCCGCGACGTCGCGGGAGGAGTAGAACCGGTAGGAAGGGGTGGCGAGGCGGCGCTGGAGCTCGGTGGCGAGCTCCTCCTCCGGACTCGCCACCACCGCCGCCGAGGGCATTCCGATCGCCAGCTCCGCGGCGAAGTTGGGGCCGGAGAGGACCGCGAACCGCACCGCCACCCCGGCCCGCTCCGCCTCCTGCGCCGTCACCTCGCTCATCCGGCAGCGCGTCTCGAGCTCGATCCCCTTCGTCGCCGAGACGAGCGTCCGGGGCTCGCCGGGAGCGAACCGGCGCACGATCTCGCGCAGCACCTGGCGGTAGCCGTGCGACGGGACCACCACGAGGATCGGATCGGTCTCCACGACGGCCGCCAGATCGCTCGTGATCCGCAACGGCTCCGGCAGCGGCACCCCCGGCAGGTACGGCTCGTTGCGCCGCTCCCGCGTCAGCATGGCGGCCGCCTCCGGACGCCGCGCCCAGAGGAGCACCTCCTGCCCCTGGGCCGCGTAATGCACCGCCAGCGCCGTCCCCCAGGAACCGGCGCCGAGGACCCCGATCGGCCTCATCTCCTCTCCTCCCCTCTCTCTGCCCTGCTCTCCCCCTCCCCGCCGAGCGGGAAGGAGGCTATCCCGGTATGGCGCGCGCCCCCGGGCCCGAGGCGGCTCTCGACGAGCTGACAGGCGGTCACCGGGAACGGCTCCGGCGCCGGAGTCCCGAGCTCGCTCACGAACCGCGCCACCTCGCGTGCCTCCCAGGGAGGGTCGCAGCGCGCCAGCGTCAGGTGCGGGCGGAACGGCCGCCCCTCCTCCCGCTCCGCGAACGGCGCCACGGCAGTCGCCACCGCCTGTTGCAGCGTCACGAGCCCGGCCTCCGGCTCGGCCCCGACCCAGAGGACCCGCGCCCTTCCGGCCGGCGGGAAGGCGCCTCCGGCCGTGAGCCGTACCGTCAGCGGCGAGGCGCTCGCCGTGGCCCCGGCCAGCGCGGCCTCGAGCTCCGGCAGCCGCTGTGGCGCGACCTCGCCGAGGAAACGCAACGTCAGGTGGAGCTTCTCGGCTCGTTCCCAGCGCGCCCGGGGGCTGGCCGGCCCGAGCGCGCGGAGGCGCTCCCCGAGCCGTTGGCGGTGCGCCTCGGGGATCGCGACGGCCACGAAGAGACGCATCTCCGTCAGCCCTCACCGGTCACGAGCAGATGGCGGCGCAGGAGATCGAGAGCGAGCTGGCTGGCATGCCAGCGCACCCGGTTCCGGTCGCCGGGAAGCCGCAGGAAGAGCTGCCCTCCCGGCACGGCGGGGTCACCGGAGGCGAGCGCGATCGCGACCGTGCCCACCGGCTTCTCCTCGGTGCCGCCGGCCGGTCCCGCGATCCCGGAGATCGCGAGACCATGGGTGGCGCCGCAGCGCGTGCGCACCCCCTCCGCCATCGCCCGCGCCACGGCCGGGCTCACCGCTCCCGTCTCGGCCAGGAGCTCCGGCGCGACCTCCAGCCATTCGGTCTTGAGGCGGTTCTGGTAGGCGATGATGCCGCCGAGGAAGAAGGCGCTCGCTCCCGGAACCCGCGTGAGCCGCTCCCCGAGGAGCCCGCCGGTACACGACTCGGCGACCGCGAGGGTGGCGCCGCGCGCCGCGAGCAACGCCCCGACGACACCCTCCAGACTCGCCTCCTCCCCCTCCGCGTAGACCGCCTCGCCGAGCGCCTCCCGGACGGCTGCGCGCAGGGCGCCGAGGTGGGTCCGCCGGGCCTCCGCTTCCCCCCCCACCGTGAGCCGGACCCGCACCTCGCCCGCCGACCCGAGCACGGTGATCTCCTCGCGCGGGAAGGCCGCGTACACCGGCGCCAGCCGCTCGTCGACCTCCGACTCGGGCAGGCCGGCGGTGCGCACGGTGATCCGCTCGCGGGCTTCGCCGCCGGTGCGTTCGGCGAGCCAGGGAGCCACGTACCTCTCGCTCAGCGCCACGAGCTCGTGGGGGACTCCGGGGAGGAGGAAGAGGGTCGCCCGGCCCGCTTCGAGCCGCTGTCCGGGAGCGGTTCCCTGCGGGTTGGCGAGCGCCACGCCGCCGCCGATCAGATCGGCCTGCTTCCGGTTGATCTCGGGCATCCGGCGGCCGAGCGAGGCGTACCGGGCCCGCAGCTCCTGCTCCAGGCGGGCGTCGCGCGCGAGCGGCCGCCCCAGCCCCTTCGCCACCGCCTCCCGGGTCACGTCGTCCGCCGTCGGCCCGAGGCCGCCGCTGACGAGCACCAGGTCGTGGCTCGCCGCGAGGCGGGCGATCTCCGCGGCGATCGCCTCCTCCTGATCGGCGACGGCGACCTTGCGAACCAGCTCCACGCCATGGTCGGCGAGGAGCCTGGCGAGCCAGAGCGAGTTGGTCTCCGCCCGGTCCTCACCGAGGAGCTCGGAACCCACCGCCAGGATCGCTGCCCGCATGGCGCCGGGATCATAGCAGCGCCCTTCCGGCCGCTCGGGCGGCGAACGGCGCGCTGATAAAATGAGCCGCCATGTTCCGCCCCCGGCTCCTTCCCTCTCTCGCCGCCCTCTGCCTCCTCTGCGGCGCCGCTCCCGTGGCGGCGTTCGATGAACCGCTCGCGGCGCGCGGCGGCGAGGGGAAGGCGGTCTACTTCTTCCCCGCCGGCTCCGAGCTGCGCCTCGAAAGCGGCCAGCCGGAGGCGACGCCGGTCGCCCTGCCGGCCGGGACCCTCCTGAAATCGGCCGCGGCGGCTGGCGGCGGCTGGCTCCTCGCCGGCGCCTACCCGCGCGCCGAAGGCGGCTCCGAGCTCTTCCTGCTCGCCGGCGACGGTACCGGCGAACGGGAGATCCCACCGCCCGGGCCGCGCCGCGGGAGGCTCCGTGCCGAGCCGGTCTGGCTGGCGAACGGCGGCCGGAGCCAGGGCCTCCTCTGGCTCGAAGGCGACGATCGGCGATCGCTCGCCCTGCGGTACGCACCGTTCGACGGGGAACGGTTCGGGACGCCGGTCGAGGTCGCCCCGCCCGCGGCCGGCAGCCAGCTCGCGCTCGCCGCCGCGCCGCTTTCCGACGGCAGCTTCCTCGCGCTCTGGAGCGCCTTCGACGGCCAAGACGACGAGATCCTCTGGTCACATGGTCGGGCCGGCGAGTGGCGCGACCCGCAGCCGCTCGCCCCCGACAACGACGTCCCCGACATCACCCCGGCCGTCGCCGCCCTCGGCGATGGCGCGATCGCGGCCTGGAACCGCTTCGACCCGGAGCTCGGCGCCTACCGGCTCCTGACCGCGCGGTTCGACGGCGAACGGTGGCGCGAGCCCGCCGTGATCGAAGGAGCCGGCGGCCTCTACCCGACCTTCGAGCGGCTCGACGGCACGCTCTATCTCCTCTGCCTGCGGGCGGGCACGACGCGCGGCTGGGGGCTCCTGCGGCTCACGGAAGAGGGCCGGGTGGCGCGCGAAGCCGACGTCGAGACGGCGCGCGCCGAGCGCCCCCTGCTCGTGACCGACCCCGGCACGGGGGGCCTCGCCCTGCGCTGGGAGGAAGAGGAGATCGCCGTCCGCTGGGAGCGGACTCCGCGGACCGGACGGCTGCGCCGGTGAAGACGCTCCCGCACGCCCTCGCCACCGGCGCGCTGCTCGCCCTCCTGGCCACTCCGGCGGCCGGCGCGGTCCGGGCGATCCTCGCCTTCGGCGACAGCATCACCGCCGGGGTCGGCGACACCCGGCCGGAGCCGGATCGGGGGTACCCCGCACGGCTCGCGGCGCTGCTCGCCGAAGCGGGCGTCGCCGCCGAGGTGCACAACCTCGGCGTTCCCGGGGAGACCACGGCCGAGGGGCTCGCCCGCCTGCCCGCGGCGCTCGCCGCCGGCGGCAACCTGCTCCTGCTCATGGAAGGGACGAACGACGTCTCCCACGACGTCTCGCCCGAGACGATCGCCTACAACCTGCGCGAGATGGGCCGCCTCGCCTCCCAGCGGGGGATCGAGCCGATCTTCGCCACCCTGATCCCGCGGGGGCCGGCGGCCCCCACCGATCCGCGCAACCTCCAGACCGAGCGCGTGGCCTGGGAGCTGCGCGACCTCGCTTACCGGGACGGCGCCGGCCTGGTCGATGCGTACGCGGTCTTCACGCGCACCCGGGAGGTCTTCGGCCGCCTCTACGCGGATCCGTACCACCCCAACGCGGAAGGGTACGACCTCCTCGCGAAGGCGTTCGCCGAGATGCTGCTCGGAATCGATACGGTGGCGCCGGTCGCCGCCTTCGTGCGGCCGGCCGACGGCGAGAGCGGCGTGCCGCCGACGAGCGAGCTCACCTTCTACCTCTACGACCACCTTTCGGGCGTCGACGCCGCGCACGCCACCATGCTGATCGACGGCGAGCCGGTCGCCGCCACTGTCTCGTCGAGCGTGCCGCGGCGCCTCGCCTTCACCTACCGGCCCGCAACGCCGCTCGCCAACGTGGTGCGTCTCGGCTACCGGGCGCGCGACCTGGCGACCCCGCCCAACGAGATCGAGGAGACGCTCGCCACCTTCGTCGTGGCCGGGACGGAGCTGCTCACCGGCGACCTCGACCGGGACGGCCGGGTGGACGGCCGGGACCTCGTCGCCTTCGCGGTGCTCTTCGGCTCGAACGCGGGGGACGGGCGTTACGATCCGCGCGGCGACCTCGATCGCAACGGTCGCATCGACGGCCTCGATCTCGCGCTGCTCGCCGCCAACTTCGGCCGCTCCGCCTTCTGACAACGGTTCAGCCGGCGGCGCCGCCGGCTTCCGGCAGGAGCTCCTCGCCCACCAGCACGGGCACGGGCCCGGGGGCGTCGCCGATCTCGAAACAGGCGGCGAAACGGGCCTCCAGATCGGCGTCGGCCCGGCGCAGGTAGAGCCGCGCCAGCTCCTGCCCCGCCTCCAGACGCTCGCCGAGCCGGACGCGATAGCGCAGCGCCACGCCGGGATCGATCGCGTCGCCGGGGCGCTGCCGTCCGGCTCCGGCCGCCACCATGAGGAGCCCGAGCTGGCGGGTTTGCACCTTTCCGAGCCAGCCGGAGCGCGGCGCGAGGAGCACCCGTTCGTGCGGGGCGAGCGGCAGCTCCGGCCGCGCCAGCCACGCCCGTTCCCCCCCCTGGGCGGCGAGCGCCCGGACGAAGCTCTCCCGGGCCCGGCCGGAGTCGAGAGCGCGTGCGAGCGCCGCCCGGTCGAGCGGCACCCCGGCGAGCGCCGCGAGGTCGAGGGCGAGCACGAGGGTGACCTCCCGGGTCTCCGGCGGCCCCCCGCCCTCGAGGAGGGCGAACGTCTCGAGGAGCTCGGCGGCGTTGCCGCTCCACTCGCCGAGCGGCTGGCTCATGTCGGTCAGCCGGGCGGCGGCCCGTACCCCGAGCTCCGCGCAGGTGTTGACGAGGAGCCGCGCCAGCTCCCGCGCCTGCTCCATCCCGGGGAGGAAGGCGGCGTCGCCGGTCTTCACGTCGAAGACCACCGCCGCCGCCCCGGTGGCGAGCTTCTTCGAGAGGATGCTGGCGACGATCAGGGGCAGCGAATCGACGGTGCCGGTCACGTCGCGCAGCGCGTAGAGACGGCGATCGGCCGGCGCGATGCCGCCGGTGGCGATGCCGAGCGCCATCCCGACCTCCCGCAGCAGGCCGAGAGCCCGCTCGCGGTCGAGCTCGAGACGCAGCCCCGGCACCGATTCGAGCTTGTCGGCCGTCCCGCCGGTGTGACCGAGGCCGCGGCCGGTGAGCATCGCGATCGGCAGGCCGCAGGCGGCGAGCAGCGGCGCGAGCACCAGCGAAACCTTGTCGCCAACCCCGCCGGTGGAGTGCTTGTCCACGACCCCCGGCAACGCGCGCGCGAGCTCCCACCGTTCGCCGCTCTCGAGCATCGCGAGCGTCAGCTCCCGGGTTTCGCGCCGGTCGAGGCCGCGGATCGCCGCGGCCATCAGGAAAGCGCCGAGCTGCGAGTCGCTCCAGGAGCCGCTGGCGGCACCGGCGACGAGCGCCCGGATTTCGGTGCGGTCGAGCGCCCGGCCGGCGCGTTTCCGCACGAGGATCTCGTACGGGCTCGGGACCGCCGCCGGTCCGCTCATCCGTACCTCAGATGACGCCGGGGCCGCCGGCGAGACGCCGGGCTTCGGCCTGGAGCGGCGAACGCGGGAACTCCTCGACGAGCCGGCGGAACGTCGCCGCCGCCTGCTCCGTCCGGCCGAGCGCCTGCTGGGTGACGCCCAGCTGGAAGAGGAGCGTGTCCTCCGGAAGCTGCCGGCCTTCGGGCCGTTCCAGGAGGGCTTCGAGGCGAGTGACCAGCTGCTCGCCCTTCCCTTCGGCCCGGTCGAGGTTGATCAGGTTGAGCTGCGCGACCATCCCCGCCGCGGTCCCCCCTTCCTCCTCGACGAACCGCTCCCAGTGCCGGCGCGCCGCCGCCGCGTCACCCTCGGCCATCGCGATCTCGCCGAGGTAGAGGTGGGCGATGTCGGCCGCGGCCGGGGCGAAGGTGCGGTCGGCGAGGCGGGTGAAGAGCTCCTTCGCCCGCGCCTGCCGCGCCGCCTCGCTCGGGAAGGTCGGCCGCTCGGCATCGTCCGGCTGTGCTCCCGAGGTCACGATCTCGGCGCCGTAGACGCGCATCGCCCGGGTGAGCTCGTCGCTCGCCTGGTGCTCGCGGCTCCGGTTCCAGAGCCATCCCCCGGCCACCAGCAGACCGCCGACGAGCAGGGCGGCCCCGCCCCAGATCAGCTGCCGCGCATGTTTTTCCGCGAACTCGATGCTCTGGGAAACGACTTCCGCGAGCTCGTTGCGCTCGAGTTCCTGTTTAGTCAGACGATCGGCCATTCCGGTCTCTCCGCGAATCCCAGGGGAAGAGGGTGGTGCGGCTGGGAGGATTCGAACCCCCGACCAAGAGCTTAGGACGCTCCTGCTCTGTCCAGCTGAGCTACAGCCGCCCGCCGCGCGAGTATAGCTGTCCGCCCCTTCGCCCGTCTCCCGTTCAGTATCGGATCAACGACTCCACTTCGTAGCCCGCGAGCCGCGCGCGGCCGCCGAGCGCCGAGAGCTCGACGACGAAGCCGAAACCCATCACTTCGGCGCCATGGTCGGCGAGCAGCTCGGCGGTCGCCCGCGCGGTGCCGCCGGTCGCCACGAGGTCGTCCACGATCAGCACCCGCTCGCCCGGATGGACGCCGTCGGCGTGCATCTGGATCCGGTCCTGCCCGTACTCCAGGTCGTACGCCCGCTCGATGGTCGCCGCCGGCAGCTTGCCGGGCTTGCGCACCGGCACGAAGCCGGCGTTGAGGTTGTAGGCGAGGATCGGCGCGAACATGAAGCCGCGCGACTCGATCCCCACGACCTTGTCCACCCGGAGGTGGGAGAAGATCCAGGTGAACCGGTCCACCGTCATCCGCAGCGCCAGCGGGTTCGCGAGCAGCGTGGTGATGTCGTAGAAGCGGATCCCGGGCTTGGGAAAGTCCGGGACCTCACGGATGAAGCTCTTCAGATCGTTCACGGCGATCCCCCTCTATCGGATCTCGAAACCGCTCCAGCCCGGATCCTCTCCGGTCCAGACACATTCGATGCCGTCCACCCGCGCCAGCATCGGCCCCTCGGAGAGCGCCGCCGCCAGGTCCGCGAGCGCGGCCGGCCCGCCGGCGGCGGCCACGGCCACCGAACCGTCGGCCTGGTTGGCGACCCAGCCGGCGAGGCCGAGCCCGCGGGCCGTGCGGAGCACGAAACGGCGGAAGCCGACTCCCTGCACCCGGCCCCGTACCACCCACCGGGAGGCGCTCCGCTCAACCAAGCCGCTCTCCTCCCGCCCCCCGCTGCCAGCCGTGCCGCCCCAGCAGCGGCACGAACGCCACGGCGTCGGCCTCGCGGCGGCGAACCCCGCGCGCCAGCCGCTCGTAGACCACCAGCCGCTGCTGCTGCGCCTCCCCCTCCGGAATCACCAGCCGCCCCCGCGGTCCGAGCTGGTCGAGCAGCGGCCGGGGCAGCGACGGGGCTGCGGCCGCGACCAGGATCCGGTCGAACGGCGCCACCTCGCTCCAGCCGACGGTGCCGTCGAACGCCTGGATCTTGACGTTGGAGATCCCGAGCTGCCGCAGGCGGTGGATCGCCTGGTGCGCGAGCTCGCCGATCAGCTCGAGGCTGTAGACCCAGCGGGCGAGGCGGGCGAGGATCGCGGTCTGATAGCCGGAGCCGGTGCCGACCTCGAGCACCTTGTGGGTCGCTTCGACCTCCAGCAGCTCGGTCATCCGCGCCACCACGAACGGCTGCGAGATCGTCTGGCCGGCGCCGATCGGCAGCGCGTGATCGCCGTACGCCTGTCCCGCGAGGTGCTCACGCACGAAGCGGTGCCGCGGCACCTCGCGCATCGCCGCGAGGACGCGCGGGTCGCGCACCCCCCGCGCCTCGATCGTCTCGCGCACCATCCGCTCGCGGAGCAGGGTGAAGTCGGACACGGCCGGCCGCTCAGCTCCCGAACAGCTGCCGCAGGCGATCCGTGAGCTCGCCGAGCCGGTCGAGCGCCCGGTAATCGGTGAGATCGAGGTGGAGCGGGGTCACCGAAGCGAGGCCATGGATCAGCGCGTGATGGTCGGTGCCCTCGTCGTCGCTCCATTCGGGCGTGCCCGCGATCCAGAAGTAGCGCCGACCGCGCGGATCCTCCTTCTCCACCACCACCTGCCGGTAGACCCGCCGCCCGAGCCGCGCCAGCGCCACCCCGTTGACCGCCCGGGCCGGCAGGTTGACGTTGAGCAGCATGCGGGGTTCGAGCGGCGCCGCGAGCAGCGTGGCCACGAAGCGGCGGGCGAACTCGGCGGCGCGGGGGAAAGACGCCTCCTCGCCGTCCTCGAGGCTGAAGGCCACCGACGGCAGACCGAGCAGGCAGGCCTCGAAGGTGGCGCTCACGGTACCCGAGTAGGTGACGTCGGCGCCGAGGTTGAGGCCCCGGTTGATCCCCGAGACCACGAGCTCCGGCGGCCGCTCGCGCAGCAGCCAGTGGATCGCCAGGTTCACCGCGTCGGTGGGCGTGCCGTCGACCGCGTACCAGCCCGCCTCCATCTCGCGCAGCCGCAACGGCCGGTGGAGCGTGAGCGAATGCCCGCTCGCGCTCTGCTCCCGGTCGGGAGCGACCACGACGACCTCCGCCTCCGGCAGCTCCGAGAGAGCCCGGGCGAGCTCGCGAATCCCTTCGGCCTGGACGCCGTCGTCGTTGGTGACGAGGATTCGGGTCATCGGGGGCGGCCGTGCGGCACGATCGCGCTCAGCGCTTCCAGGCGAGCTGCGGCCCCGAGCGGTCGAGGTACTTCTCGAGCAGCGGGGCAAGGTCGGCGAGCGTGGTCTCCGGCACGAGATGCGCGGGGGTGATCAGCGAGCTCTTCAGCGCGTCGGCGCAGTCGTTCTCCACCCGCTCGTCGAGCGCCGCCACCGCGCGCCGGACCACCTCCTGGGCGAGCGCGGCGTTGCGCTGGACCACCTCCATCACGCCCTCGCCGGAGACCGCCTCTTCCTCCTCGTGCCAGCAGTCGTAGTCGGTGATCATCGCGAGCGAAGCGTAGGCGATCTCGGCCTCGCGGGCGAGCTTCGCCTCCTGGAGGTTCGTCATCCCGATGACGTCCATCCCCCACTGCCGGTAGACCTCCGACTCGGCCCGCGTCGAGAACAGCGGCCCCTCCATGCAGAGGTAGGTGCCGCCCTCGTGGAGGCGCGCTCCGGCCGCCCTGGCGGCCGCCGCCAGGATTCCCGCGAGGCGCGGGCTCACCGGACGGGCGAAGGAGGTGTGGGCGACCAGCCCCCGCCCGAAGAAGGTGTCGGGCCGGTGCCGGGTGCGGTCGAAGAACTGGTCCGGCACGACGATGTCGCCCGGGCGGTAGTCGATCTTCATCGAGCCGACCGCGGAGACCGAGATCAGGAACTCCACCCCGAGCTGCTTGAAGCCGAGGATGTTGGCGCGGTAGTTGAGCTCCGTGGGCAGCAGCCGGTGCCCGCGGGCGTGCCGGGCCAGGAAGGCCACCGTCCGCCCTTCGAGCTCGCCGATCACGTAGGCATCCGAAGGGTCGCCGAACGGGGTCGCCACGCGGCGCTCCTCGCGCACCTCGAGCCCCGTCATCTCGTAGAGGCCGCTGCCCCCGATCACACCAATTCGCACTTCGCCCATGCTCTCCTCCGGCAGATCCTGCGGGCTTCGTCTGGGTCGTGGGGTCCGGGCACGATGCCGCGCCTCAGCTCCCGCGGGACTCTAGCACAGGGGCCGCCATCGCCTGATCGATGGCGAGCGCCGTCGCGAGCGCCCGCCGGCCCGCGGCACCGTCCACGAGCCGCCTCCCGGTCTCCCCCCGGCAGGCGGCGACGAACGCCTCGAGCTCCCGGCGGAGCGGCTCGGCCTTCTCCACGGCGAGATCCGCCGCCTCGATGCGGCGCCCTTCGCCGTCGTCCACCAGCCGGTACCCCTTGATCTCCTGCTCCGGGTAATCGAGCGAGTAGTAGGCCGAGGGCAGGAAGAGGCGAAGCTTGCGCGTCCGTTCGGCGGAGACGCGCGAGGTGGTGAGGTTCGCCACCGCGCCGGAGGCGAGGGCGAGGCGGGCGTTGGCGATGTCGACCCGTCCGGAGAGGACCGCGATCCCCGTGGCCCGCACCTCGACCACCGGCGAGGGGTCGAAGGCGTGGAGGATCTGGAGGTCGTGGACCATGAGGTCGAGCACCACGTCCACGTCGAGGCTCCGGGGAGCGAAGACCCCGAGGCGCTGCGCCTCGACGAACCGGGGAGGGGTGCCGAGGTCGAGGAGGGCCTGCACGGCCGGGTTGAAGAACTCCACGTGCCCGACCGCCAGCACCCGGTCGCCCCGGGCGGCGAGCAGGCGGTCGGCCTCCTCCAGGCTGGCGGCGATCGGCTTCTCCACCAGCAGGTGCTGCCCCCGGCCGAGGATCTCGCCGCCGAGGCTCGCGTGATCGACGGTCGGCACCGCGAGCACCACCGCCTCGACCTCGGCGAGCAGCGGCTCGGGCGTTGCGAAGTGACGGCTGCCGAACTCGGCGGCCACCGCCTCGCCGACCTCCCGCCGCCGGTCGTGGATCCCCGCCAGCCGGACGCCGGGCAGCGAGGAGAGGATCCGGGTATGGTGCCGCCCGAGCGCACCGCACCCGATCACGCCGATCGCGAGCGGCTTCACTCCCCGGCCTCCTCGTCGCGGCCGGAGCGTCCGGGCAGGACCCGGCAGACCCCCCGCCGGCTGGCGCGGATCCAGTCGATCAGATAGCGAACCTCCGGCTCGCCGGCATGCTCGCGCTCCAGGATCTCCAGCGCTTCGGCGCTGCGCAGGTGCGAGCGGAGGTAGACGCGGAAGGCCGCATCGAGGGCCGCGATCGTCGCCGCCGGGAACCCCTTGCGCCGCAGGCCGATCCGGTTCAGGCCGTAGAACGCCGGCCGCATTCCCACCGTCTTGGCGAACGGCAGGGCATCGGTCGTCAGGCGCGTGTAGCCGCCGACGTAGGCGTGCCGCCCGATCCGGTTGTGCTGATGGACCGCGGAGAAGGCGCCGACCACGGCGTCGTCGCCGACCTCCACGTGCCCCGCCAGCGTGCCGCAGTTGGCGAAGATCACGCGGTCGCCGACCACGCAGTCGTGGGCCACGTGCGAGTAGACCATGAAGAGGCAGTCGCTGCCGATCCGGGTGACGCCGCCGCCCGGCGCGGTGCCCCGGTGCACGGTGCAGAACTCCCGGAACTGGTTGCGATCGCCGATCTCGAGCGTCACCCGCTCGCCCCGGTGCTTGAGGTCCTGCGGCGCGAAGCCGATCGCCGCATGTCCCGAGATCCGGTTCTCGCAGCCGATCCGCGTCGGGCCTTCGATCTGCGCCCCGGCCCCGATCTCGGTGCCCTCGCCGATCACCACCTCGGCGCCGATCACCGCGTGCGGTCCGACCACGACGCCGGCCGCGAGCTCGGCGGCGGGATCGACCACCGCCGTGGGATGGATTCGCGCGCTCACGCCTCGGCCTCCGTTGCCTGCCGTTCGTCGAGGATCGTCGAGAGCAGCTCCGCCTCCGCGCAGAGCCGCCCGTCGACCAGGGTGCGCCCCTGCACGAGGCAGTGGGCGCGACGGCGGCGCTTGACCAAGATCTCGAACCGGGCCTGATCGCCCGGCACCACCGGATGGCGGAAGCGCGCCCGGTCGACGCCGAGGAAGTAGAGCAGCTTGCCGGCCCGGTCCGGATCCTCGTGCAGCAGGAGTATCCCGCCCGCCTGCGCCATCGCCTCGATCAGCAGCACGCCCGGCACCACCGGATGCTGCGGGAAATGGCCGCAGAAGAACTCCTCGTTGATCGTGAAGTTCTTGATCGCGACGATCCGCTTCCCCGGCTCCATCTCGAGCACGCGATCGATCAGCAGGAAGGGATAGCGGTGCGGCCGCACCGACATCACCCAGCGCACGTCCCAGAATCGTCCCCCCTCAGTCAACGCTCTCCTCCTCTCCCCTTCCTTCCAGCCGCTGTTCGAGGCGCCGCAACCGCGACCGCCAGTCGGCCAGCCGCCGCAGCAGCGCCTGCTGCCGCCGCCAGAGCGGCGCCGGCACGGCCGGGATCCCGGCGACGACCTGGCCGGGTTCGACGTCCTGCATCACCGCCGACTTGGCTGCCACCTGCACCCCCGCCCCCACGACGCGATGATCAGCCACGCCGACCTGGCCCGCCAGCACGACGCCATCGCCGAGACGGGTGCTGCCGGCGATGCCGGTCTGGGCGCAGAGGATGGCGCCGCGGCCGATCGTCACGTTGTGGCCGATCTGCACGAGGTTGTCGATCTTCGCATGCGCGCCGACCGCCGTCACCCCGAGGGTCGCCCGGTCGATCGTGCTGTTGGCGCCGATTTCGACCTCGTCGCCGACCTCCACCCGCCCGACCTGCGGGATCTTGCGCGGCAGCCCGCCGGCCGTGCGGTAGCCGAAGCCGTCGGAACCCACCACGGCCCCGGCGTGCACGATGCTTCCCGCCCCGATCCGGGTGCCGTCGTAGAGCACCGCGTGCGCGTGGAGATGGCAGGCGCCGCCCACCTCGCAGTCGCGGCCGACGACGACGTGGGCGTCGAGGATCGCGGCGGGACCGATCCGGCTTCCCGCCCCCACCACCACGAACGGCCCCACTTCGGCCGCCGGATCGATCCGGGCCGTCGGCTCCACGATCGCGGTCGGATGGACCCCCGCCGTCGCCCGGCGGGGCGGGTGGAGCCGTTCGAGCACGGCGCCGAAAGCTCCCCGGGGGTCGCGCACCACCAGCTGCGCGCCGGTGAACCCCTCGATCCGGGCGGCGACGAGCAGGGCGCCGGCGCGGGAGTCCCGGGCCGCCGTCACCGCGTCCGGCCCGACGGCGAAGGCGAGATCGCGGGGCCCGGCCTCACCCAGCGGCCGCAGCCCCTCGATCTCGAGCGCACCGTCTCCGAGCAGCTCCCCGCCGATCCAGCCGGCGATCTCGGCGAGGCGCACCGCCATCGGTCAGTTGCCCTTCGCGGCGTCGAAGCGCTGGAGGATCAACGGCGTGATGTCGATCGCCTCGTCGGCGTAGACGAGCCCGCTCTGGAACTTGTTGAAGATCAGCGCGTACCCGAACTCCTCGCCCACCTGCTCGATGATCGGCATCACCCGGCGCTCCACCTCGCCCAGCGCGTTCTCCCGCGCCTTGCCGATCTCGCGCTCCGCGTCGTCCTGGAAGCGCCGGAACGAGATCATCTTGTCCTCGAGCTCCTTCTCGAGATCGGCGATCTTGTCGGCGGCGAGCGAGAGGCGGCCGTCGTTGAGCTTGCGGCGCAGGGCCTCGATCTCGTCCTGCTTCGCCTTGCCCTCGGCGACCTTGGCGTCCTGGAGGTTCTTGAGGCGGCCGAGCGCCTCCTTGCCGACGGCGGAGTCGGTCACCAGGCGCTGCACGTCGATGAGCGCGATCTTCAGCGGCCGCTCGGCGCCCTGCGCCCGCACTGCGGGAACGGCGGCGAAGAGCAGCGCGAGCAGCGCGAAGATGGCGGGGATGAACTGACGGCTACGGCTCATGGACATTCTCTCCTCTGGGATGGCGTTCTCGGCGACCGCTCAGAAGGTCGCACCGATGCTGAAACGGAACGTCTCGAAGCTGTCGTACGGCAGCTCGTTGAGATTGACGGAGTAGATGAAACGGAGGGGGGCGCCGAAGACCGGCACGAAGATCCGCAGCTCGACGCCCGCGCTCGTGCGCATGTTGCCGAGGTCGAGCGACTGCTTCTCGCCGATGACGGTGCCGCCATCCGCGAAGAGCAGCAGCCGGAACGGGCCGCCGAGCAGGAAGTGGTACTCGAGATTCAGCTGCAGATACCGGTTGCCGCCGAACGGGAAACCGTACTCGTCGTAGAGGATGTTCCCCTGCTTGTCCCGCACCGAGATCGAGCGGTACCGGAAGCCGCGCACGCTCGTCTCGCCGCCGAGGAAGTAGCGTTCGAAGAAGGAGAGTTCGTGCCCCTGGTAGGGCTCGATCCAGCCCGCCTCGACGTTGGCGGCGAGCACCATCCGCAGCTGCTGCCCCGGCATCGGCTTGAACCAGGAGAAACCGACCTCGGGGCGGTAGAAGTAGGCATCGCCGCCGAGGAAGCCGCCCGCGTACTCGAACGAAGCGGAGAAGCGCATCCCCCGGGTCGGTTCGGTCCGGCTGTCGCGGCTCTCGTAGAGGAACATCGGCCGCAGGGACGACTGGTCGAGCCGGAAGCGCTGCAGGATCTGCTCCTCTTCGGGGCTGAAATAGCTGCGCTGATCGTCGAGGCGCTGGCGGTTGTAGCTCAGGCTCACCGAGCTGAACAGGCCGAGAGAGCGCCCGTAGGTGATGATGCCGCCCTCGCTCTTCCGTTCGAACTCCTGCCCGAAGAGCTGACGGTAGTTGATGTCGGACTTGAAGAGCTGGATCCCCAGCGACTGCGGCCGGTCGAGGAACCAGGGCATGAAATAGGAGGTGTTGAGCTCGGTGCTGTAGGGACCGGCCTGATAGGCGACGCCCAGCGACTCGCCGCGGCCCATGAAGTTCTGCGTGCGCACCGAGGCCTGCCCGAAGAAGCTCTCGCCCTCCCGCCAGCCGGCTCCGAACTGCAGCTCGGTCCGGTCCTTCTCCTCGCCCTTGACGAGGAGATCGACCGTCTTCTTCTCGCTGTCGAAGTTCGAGAAGGAGACCGGATCGTCCTCGTTGAGCTTGAAATAGCCCAGCTGGTTGATCTTGAAGAGGCTGCTCTTCATCGCGCCCATGTTGAGCACGGTACCTTCCTGCACCCGGAACTCGCGGCGCAGGACCTTGTCGCGGGTCGTCGTGTTGCCCTCGAACTCCAGGCGTCCCACGAGGTACTGGTCGCCCTCGTAGATCTTCACCCGCAGGTCGGCGACCTGGTCCGCGCGCTCCACCAGCTCCGGCTCGACCTGCGCGTAGATGTGGCCGAAGTTGTTGTAGGTCTCGCGGATCTCCTTGATGCTCTCGTCCATCGCCTTGGCGCTCAGCCAGCCCCCCGGCCGGCGGCGGAAGCGGCGCAGGATGGTCTCGTCCGAGAAGACCTTGTTGCCTTCGATGGTGATCTCGCCGAGCCGCCAGCGTTCCCCTTCCTCGATCGGGATCTCGAGGAAGAGCCGGCGCTTCTGCTCCTTCGGGCTCTTCGCGTTCGGATGCTGCGCCCGGACCTCGATCTTCGGCTCGCCGATGGCGACGTTCTTGTAGCCGGCGGCGCGATAGACCTTGCGGACGTTCTCGAGATCCTCCTGGAAGGTCGCGGGGTTGTAGATGTCGCGCTTGAGGAGGCGAACGAAGGGACCGGTCTCCTTCGTCTTCTTCATCGCCCAGTGCAGGCGCCAGGTGCGGAAGACCTCGGCCCCGGGGAAGGTGATCTTCCGGATCCGGACCCGGTCGCCCTCGTCCACGCTGACGATCAGCCGGCGCTCGTTCGGGCTCACCTCGTCGAGGCGCGTGTGCACCTCGGCGAACCGGTAGCCCTTCTCCCGGTAGAGCTCCTCGATCGCGGCGGCGAGACGGGCGATCTCGCCGAGGCTCGCGGCGGAGCCTTCCCGCACGTCGATCTGCTCCTTCGCGATCCGCTCGGTGACGTCGGTACGGCTGACCTTCTTGAGCCCTTCGTAATCGATCCCGCGCAGGGTCGGCCGCTCGGTCACCCGGATGATCAGCCGGACTCCCTCCGGGACCTCCTCTTCCCGCACCACGATGTCGTCGATCAGCCGCCGTTCCCAGAGCAGGTGGATCGCGCGGTCGAGGGCTTCCGGATCGTAGGGGCGCCCCTCCGAGATGTCGAGGTAGTACTTCAGGGTCTCGGGCGGCAACGCCCGGAGCCCCTCGAGCTCGATCGCCGCGATCGGGCGCTCTGCCGCCCGGGCCGCGCCACCCGCGTTGCCGCAGAGCACGGCCAGGATCGCCACCAGGAGCCGCCGCAGCCGAAATCGTCTCATGAGCTCTCGTTCCTCCCCCCGTTGCGGACGTGCCGCGCCGGCCTGCCGCCCCCGTGTTGCAAATCCGGCGCCACGGGCGGCTTCGCCTCCGCTCTCAACCCGCCGCCGGCTCCGCGGCGCGCGGCCGGGCTGCGAGGCTGAGCTCGTCGCCTGCGAGGTCGACCTCGATCAGCTCGATCTCCTCCCCCCGCCGTTCGATGAGGATCTCGGAGACCGGGTCCTGGATGTACCGCTGGATGGTGCGCCGCAGCGGACGGGCGCCGGTCGCGGCATCGATCCCCGCGCGGGCGAGCAGCCAGAGCCGGGCCGGTTCGGAGACCTCCACGCGCAGGTGGCGCTGGGCCAGGGTCTCGTTGACGTCGGCGAGCAGGATGTCGACGATCGCGCGCAGTTCCGGCTCCCCGAGCGGGTTGAAGACGATCACCTCGTCGATCCGGTTGATCAGCTCCGGGCTGAAGATCCTTCGCAGCTCGGCGAGGATCTCCTCCTCGATCCGCCGCTGCGTCTCTTCCCGATCGCCGCCGACGAACCCCATCCGGCCGCCGCGGGCGACCAGCTTGCTGCCGGCGTTCGAGGTCATGAGCACGAGGCAGTTGCGGAAATCGACCGGGTTGCCGTAGGCGTCGGTGAGGGTGCCGTCGTCGAGGATCTGGAGCAGGAGGTTGGCGACCTCCGGGTGCGCCTTCTCGATCTCGTCGAAGAGGATGACCGCGTACGGCTGGCGCCGGATCCGTTCGGTGAGCTGCCCCCCCTCTTCGTGACCGACGTAGCCGGGCGGCGAGCCGATCAGGCGCGAGATCGCGTGCTTCTCCATGTACTCGGACATGTCGAAGCGCACCAGCGCCGTCTGGCTGCCGAAGAGGAACTCCGCGAGCCGCCGCGCGACCTCCGTCTTGCCCACTCCCGACGGGCCGAGGAAGACGAACGAACCGACCGGACGCTGGGGGTTGGCGACGCCGAGGCGGGAGCGGCGGATGGCCCGGGAGATCGCCGCGATCGCGCGATCCTGGCCGACGACCCGCCGCCGCAGCGTCGCCTCCATGCCGCGCAGCTTCTCCGCTTCGTCGTGCTCGAGGTGGGCCAGCGGGATCCCCGTCCAGGCGGCGACCACCTCCTCCACGTCCCGGCGCGTGACCTCCAGCAGCCCCTCCTCTTCGATCGCGCTGCCCATCCGGGCGACCTCGTCGCGCAGCTCGATCTCCCGCTCGCGCAGGCGCACCGCCCGCTCGAAATCCTTCTCCGAGATCGCCGCCTTCATCTCCCGGACGACCTGGCGCACCTCGAGCTCGACGCGGTGCAGCTGCTGGGTGTCGCGCACCCGGCGCAGCTTCACCTTCGCGCCGGCCTCGTCGAGCACGTCGATCGCCTTGTCCGGCTGGTGGCGGTCGGGGATGTAGCGCGACGACTGATAGATCGCCGTGCGCAGGGCTTCGTCCTGATAACGAACCTGGTGGAAGCTCTCGTACCGGTCCTTGATGCCGGCGAGGATCTGATAGGTCTCCTCGTTGGTGGCGGGGCTCACCTGGATCGCCTGGAACCGCCGGAGCAGCGACCGGTCCTTCTCGACGTACTTCCGGTACTCCTTGAGCGTGGTGGCCCCGATGCAGGAGATCTCGCCGCGCGAGAGCGCCGGCTTGAGGATGTTGGCGGCGTCGAGCGAGCCCTCCGCCGAGCCGGCGCCGATCAGCGCGTGGATCTCGTCGATGAAGACGATCGTCTCCCTCGCCTCGCGCAGCTCCTTGAGGATCCCCTTCAGCCGCTCCTCGAACTGTCCGCGGTACTTGGTGCCCGCCACGATCAGGGAGAGATCGAGCGCGACCAGGCGGCGATTGGCGAGGAAGACCGGCACCCGCCCGTCGGCGATCCGCTGCGCGAGACCCTCGACGATCGCGGTCTTGCCGACCCCCGGCTCGCCGAGCAGGATCGGGTTGTTCTTCGTCCGCCGCGAGAGGATCTGGATGATCCGGTCGACCTCCTCCTCGCGTCCCACGAGAGGATCGAACGCCCCCTGCGCGGCGAGCCCGGTCAGGTCGCGCCCGAACTCGGCGAGAAACGGGAGATCCCGCTTCGGCTGCTTCGACTCGTGCTCCCGGGAGAGCGTCTCGATCTCGTCGCGAACGCCGAGCACGTCGAGGCCGTGCTCCTCGAGGAGGCGCATCCCGAGCGAGCCCTCGGTCCGCAGGACTCCCAGCAGCAGGTGCTCGCACCCGACCAGCGGATGCCCGAGCCCCTCCGCCTCCTGGGCCGCGAAGGCGAGGACCCGCTTCGCCTCTTCCGAGAGCGGCAGCTCGGCGGTCGAGGAGAGGCGCTCCACGAACGGCTTCTCCCCCTCGATCTCGCGGCGCAGCTCGTCGGGACGCACCTGATAGCGATGCAGGATCTCGGTGACGCCCTCCGCGCCCTCGCGCAGGATCCCGAGCAGGAGGTGCTCGGATTCGATGACCCGGCTGCCGAGCTTGGAGGCTTCGTAGCGGGCGAAGAAGAGCGCCCGGCGTGCCCGCTCGCTGTACTTCTCGAACATCCCCGTGCGTCTCCCGGCCTCGCTGCGAAACTCTTCGGAATCAGCGCGATAGCTCGTGCAGTGCGCCGTTCTGGAGACGGAGCACTCTAGCACACCGGCGGGCCATCCCCGGGTTGTGGGTCACCAGCAGGCTGGTCGTGCCGTGGGCGCGGGCGAGCTCGAGCAGCAGGGCGAAGACCTGCTCGCCGCTGGCGGGATCGAGGTTCCCGGTGGGTTCGTCGGCGAGCAGCAGCGAGGGCTCGAGCAGGAGGGCGCGGCAGAGCGCGACGCGCTGCTGCTCGCCTCCGGAGAGCTGCCCCGGAAAATGCGTGGCCCGGTCGGCGAGCCCGACCGCGGCGAGGAGCTCGCCGGCCCGGCGCCGCCACGACGCGAGCGGCAGCCGGGCGATGCGCGCCGGCATGAGCACGTTCTCGGCGGCCGTGAAGTCGGCGAGCAGCTGATAGAACTGGAAGACGAAGCCGACGGTCTGGCAGCGGTAGCGGGCGAGCTCCTCGGCGTCGAGTCCCGCGAGCGCTCGGCCGCCCACCGCGAGCTCGCCGCGGTCGGGGCTGTCGAGCCCGCCGACGAGGTGCAGGAGGGTCGACTTGCCGGAGCCGGAAGGCCCTTCGATCGCCACCAGCTCGCCCGGCGCCACGTCGAGATCGACGCCGCGGAGGACCTCCACCACGCGCTCGCCGTCGCGGTACGACTTCACGAGGCCGCGCGCCCGCACCTCGACGCTCACCGGCGCACCGCCTCCACCGGTCGCATCTCGGCCAGCCGTCGCGTCCCCCAGCGCGAGCAGAGGAACGTGAGGAGCAGCGCCACCCCGAGCACCGTCCCCACCTCCAGCCACTCCACCGCGAACGGCAGGTAGTCGAGGAAGTAGACCTGCGCCGGGAGCTTCACGAGGTGCCAGCGGTCGAGCAGCCGTGCGACCACGACCCCGAGCAGACCGCCCGCCAGCGCCCCGCCGCCGCCCACGATCAGGCCGAGGAGGGTGAAGAGGCGGCCGAGCTCGCGCGGCGCCGCTCCCATCGCCGCCAGCGCTCCGAGCTCCCGCCAGCGGCTCGACTGCAGGAGCGCGAGGTCGGCCACCAGCACGAGGGCCGCCACCACCACGATCAGGGAGACCGCCGCGAACATCACCGCCCGCTCGAGATGGAGGGCGAAGAAGAGGGGCCGGTTGAGATCCTGCCAGGTCCGCACCACGCTCCCCGGGGGCAGGAGCGCGCGCAGCCGCCCGGCGACGGCCAGCGCCGTGTCGAGACCGCCGGTGGCGATCTCGAGCTGCGGCGCGCCCGCCGGCAGGAGCCCCGCGGCGAGATCGAGAGGCAGCGCCACCCGGTCTCCCCGTTCGGTCCGGCCGCTCTTGAAGAGGCCGGCCACGGCGAGCGACCGCATCCGGGGCTGCGGCCCCACGGGGGTGAGGGTCGGCCGGGCGCCGACCAGCTCCACCCGGTCGCCGGGGCGCACGCCGAGCCGGGCGGCGAGGTCATCGCCCACGACCACCCCCTCGACGCCGGCCACCAGCTCCGCATCCGGGAACGAGCGCGGCAGCCGCTCGGAGAAGGCCACGACCTCCACCTCGCGGGCCACTCCGGCCGCGAGCAGCCAGCCGCGGGCCCGCGCGAACCGCTGCACGAACTCCACCCCGTCCACCGCAGCGAGCTCCGTGGCGAGCCGCCCGGCGTCCGCTCCCGGCGGGAGCTCGATCTCGAGCTGCGGGGTGCGGGCCAGGATCTCCGCCCGCAGCGCCTGCTGCAGGCCCGAGAGCGCGGCGAGGGCGAGCACCAGCGCCGCCACGCCGAGCGCGATTCCCCCGGCGGCGACCGCGGAGAGGAAGCTGGTGGCGGCATCGCGCCGCGTGCTGCGTGCGAAACGGGGCGCGAGCTGCCAGGCGAGCGGGAGGGGGCGCACGGCTTGCGGCGGCCGTCCTCAGCCGCGCTCCGGCCGCAGCAGCGGGAAAAGGATCACGTCGCGGATCGAGGGACGATCGGCGAAGAGCATCGTGAGCCGGTCGATGCCGATCCCGCAGCCGCCCGCCGGCGGCATCCCGTGCTCGAGGGCCCGCACGTAATCCTCGTCGAACCGGTGCGCCTCGTCGTCCCCGGCGGCACGGGCCCGAAGCTGCTCCCGGAACCGCTCCGCCTGCACGTCCGGATCGTTGAGCTCGGAGAAGGCGTTGGCGACCTCCATCCCGCCGAGGTAGAGCTCGAACCGCTCGGTGAAGCGGGGATCGTCGGGCCGCGGCTTGGCGAGCGGCGAGACCTCGACCGGGTAGTCGAGCACGAACGTCGGCTGGATCAGCGCCGGCTCGACGCGCGCCTCGAAGAGCGCCATCAGCAGGTGTCCGTACGCTCCCGGCTGCCCGGCGAGCGGCGCGCCGGCCGCGAGCGCCGCCGGCCGCTCCACCTCCAGCCGTTCGCACCAGCCCGCGAGCTGCGCCGCCGTCTCGACCTCCGCCACCGGGACCCCGAGCGCGCCCGCCACCGCCTCGCGCATCGGCAGCCGCGTCCACGGCCGCTCTCCGAGCCGCAGCGTCTCGCCCCGGCAGGCGAGCTCCGCGCCGCCGAGCAGGTCGTGCGCGAGGCCGGCGAGCATCTCCTCGACGAGATCCATGAGCTGGAGGTAGTCGCTGTACGCCTGGTAGAACTCCAGCATCGTGAACTCGGGGTTGTGCTGGGTCGAGATCCCCTCGTTGCGGAAGTTGCGGTTGATCTCGTAGACCCGGTGGAGGCCGCCGACGAGGAGCCGCTTCAGATAGAGCTCCGGAGCGATGCGCAGGTAGAGCTCGAGATCGAGCGCGTGGTGGTGGGTGACGAACGGCCGCGCCGTGGCGCCGCCCGGCAGCGGCTGCATCATCGGCGTCTCGACCTCGAGGAACCCCCGGGCGTCGAGGAAGGCGCGGATCCCCCGCACCAGCGCCGAGCGCAGCTCGAAGACCCGCCGGGAGTCCGGGTTCGCCACCAGATCGAGGTAGCGCTGCCGGTAGCGGATCTCGATGTCGGTGAGCCCGTGCCACTTCTCCGGCAGCGGCCGCACCGCCTTGGCGAGCAGGCCGAGCTCGGCGGTGTCGAGCGAGAGCTCTCCGGCCCGGGTGCGGATCAGCCGCCCCCGGGCGACGAGGTAGTCGCCGAGATCGAGATGGTCGAGCACGGCGCGCGAGCGCTCGTCGAGCCGGGCCGGGCGCACGAGCAGCTGCAGCTTGGCGCGCCCGTCGTGGAGATCGAGGAAGCGGGTCCTGCCCATGTCGCGGACCGCGCGCAGCCGTCCGGGGACCCGCAGCTCCACCCCCGCTTCCTCCAGCTCCTCGGCGCTGCTCGCGCCGTAGCGGGCGTGGACCGCCGACGGCTCCGCGTCGACCCCGGCGCGGGCCGGATACGCCTCGATCCCGAGCGCACGCAGGGCCTCGCGCTTCGCGCGCCGGTTGGCGATCTGGTCGTCGAGCTCCGACATCGCCGGGGAGGATACCGCAGCGCGCCCCCGTCTGCCGCCCCGGCGGGCGGCGGGGCGCTGGTAGAGTCGCTCGCATGGAACATTACGCCGTCGAGCTGGATCTCGAGGTCGCCCGCTGGGATGCCCGCGGCTGGCCCCGCCCCGACGTGGCGCTCGTCGCGGGCTCCGGTCTCGGAGTGGAGCTGGGCTCGCCGTTCGCGAGCCGCCCGCTCGGAGACTTCCTGCCGTTTCCGGTGCACGCGGTCTCCGGGCACGCGCTCGCCATCGACCTGTTCACGCTGGGCGGGCGCACCGTCCTCTATTTCCGGGGACGGCTGCACGCCTACCAGGGCTACGAGCCGGGGCAGGTGGTCTTCCCCGTGCGCCTCGCCGCGCGGCTCGGGACCGGGGCGCTGGTGCTCACCAACGCCGCCGGCGGGGTCGATCCCGCCCTCGCGGCCGGCGATCTCGCGCTGATCACCGACCAGCTCAACCTCACCGGCCGCACCCCGCTCTGGGGGGAGCCGCCGGCCGAATGGGGTCCCCGCTTCCCCGACCTCGCCAATGCGTTTGATCCCCGCTTGCGCCGGCTCGCGCGGCGGGAGGCCGAGAAGCTCGGCATCCCGCTCGCGGAGGGCGTCTACGCCGGACTGCCGGGACCGGCCTACGAGACCCCGGCCGAGGTCCGCATGCTCCGCACCCTCGGGGCGGGGCTCGTCGGGATGTCCACGGTCCTCGAGGTGATCGCCGCGCGCCACCTCGGCCTGGCCTGTCTCGGGATCTCGCTGGTCTCCAACCCGGCGGCGGGGGTCGCGGAGTCGCCGCTGCGCCACGAGGACGTGCTCGCGGCGGGGCAGGCGGCCACCGGCCGCCTCCGGCGCCTCCTCGACGCCATCCTGACCGCCCCCGACCTGCTTCCGGAAGCGGCCCCGAACCCCTGAGAGCGAGCGGTCAGCTCGTCGGCCGGTTGACGAGCAGCCAGAGGCCGGAATAGTCGCGGATCAGGCGCATCCGCAGGAGCTGGAGGGCCTGCGCCTCGCCGAAGCTGCCGTCCTGGATCGCGAGATCCATGAAGTGCTGGAAGCGCTGCACGAACGAGTCCGCCAGCCGTGTCGTCTGGCGGGCCCTGCCGAAGACCGGCGCGTCGCGGGTGACCGCGGACTCGTCGAGGAGACCCATGATCGCTTCGGCCTCCTCGTTGATCTTGGAGCGCAGCGCCGCGGCCTCGAGGAGGAACCGTTCGACCTCGGAGTCCATCGGCCCGTTGCCGGCCAGGCGGCGGTACGCCACCACCTCGCGCGCCTCGAGGCGGAGCGGAAAGACCTCGGGCAACACCGTGACGCTCTTGGGAGGCAGCGCTTCACCGGCCCCCTCCAGCGCTTCGATGATGCGGGCGAAGTAGGGACCGAGGAGCTCATCACGCGCCGCGAGGCTGGCGGTCGCGGCGGTCGCGTCGCCGTCCGCGGCCGGGGTATCACCGGCCGTCGGCCCCGTTCCGGCCGCGAGCGGATCCGGACTCTGCCCCTGTCCGGTGAGGCGCGGGAGCAGGTTCCTGACCTGCCGCCGGATCGCCATCAGCTCGTCGAGCTTGACGTCGTCCTGCCGCTGCCGGCGCTCGAACTGGTCGACGGTGGTGCGCAGCTCGGCGAGCTCCTGGTCGAGGGCGGGGTCGCTCGCCACCCGCCCCTCCATCTCGAAGATCTGCTGGTAGTCGGAGGCGAGCTGCTCCTCCTCGAGCCGGTACGAGCGCTGGACGGCCGCCTTGAGGGTCAGGTTGGCGTCGACCACCGCGAGCAGCAGCTCGGGTTCGAAGAAGAGGGGGCCGAGCTGATGCTTGAGGTCCCGGTGCCGGCGCACCAGCCCCCGCTGGTGCAACTCCTCGAGGCTGCCCGCCGCCGCCACCTCGGTTCGCAGCGCGACGACCTCCTGTCGCCGGCGGACGATCTCCTCCGGATCGGCCGTCTCCCCGGGCGGCAACGCGAGAGCCCAGAAGCCGGCGTAGAGATCACGGAGCATGGCCCGGTCCCGCTGGGCGACCGGCCCGCTCGGCGTCTGGGGCTCCTCGGCCAGCTTCGTGACGAGGTAGTCGACCTTGTCGATCCGGTCGTGGCTCCAGCGGCCGTCCCGCGTGGTGTAGAGGAAGAACCGGACCATCTGCGCCAGGACCTTGTCGTCCTGGTTCTTGACCCGTTCGAAGAACTGGCGCAGGAGCGAAGGGGTGATCCGGGCGTCGACGGCGACGAGCTGCTCGATCTGCAGCGCGAGCTGCCGCGCCACGAACTCCAGCTGCATTCCGCTCTTCTCGGCGGTGCCCGCGGTGAGGTTCTGGGAGACATCCTTCAGCGCCCCGTAGACGACCTGGAAGTCGATCCGGGTCTTGCCGAGATCGAGATCCACGGATAAGTTCTGGAGGCCCTGCAGGAACTGGTGGTACGTCCAAGCCGCCTTGAAACGCCCGGAAAGATCGACGTAACGGCTGTGGAGGGCACTCAGTTCCTGGACGGACAATGTAAGGCTCCCACGGAGATCAGCCGGGATTCTATGCCATGTCGAATCTGAATGCGAGGGTGAAGGTACGCATCCCGGCCGCGGAGCTGGCCCGGAGGATCGGCGAGCTGGCCGCGGAGATCAACCGCGACTACGCCCGGAGCGAGCGGCTCGTGGTCGTGGCGATTCTGAAAGGCTCGGTGCTCTTCCTCGCCGACCTGGTCCGCCAGCTCACGGTGCCGGTCGAGATCGACTTCTGCCAGGCGGCGAGCTACGGCCAGGGGCAGGAGCCGGGCGAGGTCCACTTCAAGAAGGACGTCGACCTGCCGCTGCGCGGCGCCGACGTGCTGCTCGTCGAGGACATCGTCGACTCCGGCTGGACCGTGCGCGCCCTCCTCGACCTGCTCCGGAACCGCCGGCCGAAGAGCCTGCGCCTCTGCACGCTCCTCGACAAGGCCGAGGCGCGGGTGGTGGAGGTCCCGATCGACTACTGCGGCTTCCGCATCCCCCGTGAGTTCGTCGTCGGCTACGGGCTCGACTGGGGGGAGCGGTACCGGCAGCTCCCCTACATCGGTGTAGTGGAAAGCCCTTCCGAGGAGAACCCATGACCCCAGCGAACCCGATCTCCACCCTCCACTCCGACCAGGCTCCCGCCGCCCTCGGCCCGTACAGCCAGGCGGTCGCCTGCGGTGGCTTCCTCTTCTCCTCCGGCCAGCTCGGCCTCGACCCCGCGACCAACGAGTTCGCCGGCGGTGGCTTCGCCGGGCAGGCCAGGCAGGTCTTCGCCAACCTCCGGGCGGTGCTCGCCGCCGCCGGGCTCGACTTTTCCGACGTGGTCAAGACCACGGTCTTCCTGACCGATCTCGCCGACTTCGGCGTGCTCAACGGGATCTACGCCGAGGCGATGGGCGACCACAAGCCGGCACGCTCGACGATCCAGGTCGCGGCGCTGCCGAAGGGCGGCCAGGTCGAGATCGAGCTCGTCGCGCGGCTCCGCTGAACGCGGCCGCCCGGCCGCCGCTCACGAACGCCGGCGTCCGCCGAGAACCTCCTGCAGGATCTCGATCGCCCGGCCGATCTGCCGCCGGCCGACGTCGCGGTGGGTCACCAGCCGGATCCGCTCCCGGTCCACCGGGGAGGCGAGGAGGCCGCGGCGGGCCAGCCGCCGGACCACCGGCCCGCTGAGGTCGCGCTCCGGGGCGGCGCGACGGCCGATGAGCCGGAAGATCAGGATGTTCGTCCGCACCTGTCCGGGATCGATCTCGACCCCGGGCAGCGCGGCCAGCGCGCGCGCCAGCCGCTGCGCGTGCTCGTGATCGCGCGCGAGCCGGGGCGGGCCTTCCCGAAGGGCGACCAGCCCGGCCGCGGCGAGCACCCCGACCTGCCGCATCCCGCCCCCGAAGAGCCGCCGTATCTGCCGCGCCTCGCCGATCCGCTCCCGGCTCGCGCAGAGGAGCGAGCCCACCGGCGCCCCGAGGCCCTTCGAGAGGCAGAACATGACGGTGTCGAAGCCGGCGGCGAGGGCCGCGGGGGAGATGCCGAGCGCGAGCGCGGCGTTGAAGAGCCGCGCGCCGTCGAGATGGACCGGCAGCCGGGCCGAACGCGCGAGCGCGAGCACCGGCTCGATACGCTCCCGGGAGTAGACGGCGCCGCCGGCCATGTTGTGGCTGTTTTCGAGCGCCAGCGCGCCGGTGGGAACGCGGTATCCGCCCCGGGGGACGATCGCCTCCGCCCAGGCGGCCGGCGCCGGCAGGCCGTCGGCGGAAGGCAGCGTCCGCGGCTGCAGGCCGGACAGCGCCGCCATCCCGCCCATCTCGTAGAGCAGGACGTGGGCCCGGGAGTCGCAGAGCACCTCGCTGCCGGGCGGGGCGAGCAGCCGGAGCGCGATCTGGTTCCCCATGATGCCGGAGGGGACGAAGAGCGCCGCCTCCTGCCCGGCCGCCGCCGCCCCTTCCTCCTCGAGCCGGCGGACGGTCGGATCCTCGCCGTAGACGTCGTCGCCGACCTCGGCCCGGGCCATCGCCCGGCGCATCGCCGCATCCGGACGGGTGACCGTGTCGGAGCGCAGATCGATCAGTTCTCCCGTTCTCGCTTCGTCCATCACCTTTCTCCCTCGGTGCCGCACTCTTTCGCCGCCGCGCGCAGCCGCGCTTCGAGCCGTGCGAGCAGCTCCGGACGCCGCCCGGCGGCCCACTCTTCCACGAAGCGGCGGCGCCCCGCATCGAGCCAGACGAAGAGGCCGAGCTGACCCTCGCGGGCGAGGGCGGCGAGGTCCCTCTCCGCTCGTTCGGCTTCCCGCGCCGCGCGCCAGAGCTCCTGCCCGGCCGCCTCCGGCTCGCCCGCCTCCGCCCACCGCTCGGCGGCCTCGGCGAAGAGACCGGCGAGCTCCCGGTTGCGCTGCCGCCAGGCGAGCGGCCGCGCCACTGGCGGCCGGGGGATCCCCCAGGCGAGCCCGGCGCGGCGTACGAGCCGGGCGAGGAGGCGCCAGTCGGGCGGCTCGGCATGGAAGAGCGGCCCGGAGAACGGCTCCCCCCGCCGGTCGGCGAGCCGCCGCCGGTCGCCGGGCGTGAGGTCGAGAGTGACTCCCAGCACCGCTGCCACCCCGGCCGCGTCGAGCCGGGAGAGGGTCGCCCCCCAGCTCGCCGGCGGCCCGGCGAGACCGGGAGCGAGTGGCCAGAGGGCGACCCCGCCGGCAGCCGGAAGCGCCGCCGGCCAGGGAGCTTCCCCGGCGAAGAGCGGCAGGAGGTCCCAGGCCGGGAGGACGCCGGCGGGAACCGGCTCCGGATCTCCCGGCGGCGACCCCTGCCAGATCACGGCGTGACCGGCGCGGAGCGCGGTCCGGGCGAGCTCGTGGCGTTCGCGGGCGAGGGGCGGTGACACGGGCGGCAGATAGAGCACGTCCGGCTCGAGGAGACCGACCGGCGGCGGCCATTTGGACAGCGGCGGGAGGGCGCCACCGCACCGCCCCGCGGCGAGGTCGGTCCAGAGCGTCGCCGGACCGGGCCAGGCGGCCGGGGCCCAGCGCAGCCAGAGCCGCGAAGGCTCCGGCGCGAGCTCCCGCCAGCCCTCGCGCACCGCGCTCACGCCGGATCGGGCGCGCCGTCCGCCCGCCGCGCGAGCAGCTGTTCGACGTACTTGGCGAGCAGATCGACTTCGAGATGGACGCGGTGTCCGGGCCGGAGCGTCCCGAGCGTCGTCGCCTCGAGAGTGTGCGGGATCACCGCCACCGCGAACCGGTCGGCGGCGCGCTGCGAGACGGTGAGGCTCACCCCGTCGATCGCCACCGAACCCTTCTCCACGACGTAGCCGGCGAGCGCCCCCGGGAGCGCGAAGGCGATCTCCCGATGGCCGCCGAGATCCCGGCGGCCGGTCACCCGGATCGTGGCGTCCACGTGCCCCTGGACCCAGTGGCCGCCGAGCGCGTCACCGACCCGCAGGGCCGGCTCCAGGTTCACCTCGTCGCCGCGGCGCAGCTCCCCGAACCGGGTGCGCCGCATCGTCTCCGGCGAGACCTCGACGGTCGAGCGGTCGGGAGCGAGCTCCGTGACGGTCAGGCAGACCCCCGCCACCGCCAGGCTCGCTCCCACCTCCAGACGCGCCGAGAGCGCCGCCGAGTGGCCGAGGACGAGCCGCCACCCTCCGCCCCCCGCCGTCGGCGCGCTCAGGACGCGCCCACGCTCGCGCACAATGCCGGTAAACAACCCTCTCGCACCCCTTCGAAGACCAGATCGACCCCGTGCCGGCGCCAGCGCAGCCCCTCGACCCGGAGCGCTTCGTCGAGTCGGAGCCGGCCCCGGCCGCCGAGCGGGCCCGGCGCGTTCCGCCCACCGATCAGCAGCGGCGCCAGCGCCCCGGTGACCCGGTCGCAGAGGCCCGCCTCGGCGAACGCGGCCAGGGTCTCTCCCCCGCCCTCGACGAGGACGCTGCCGATCCCCCGCTCCGCGAGGTCGTCGAGCACCGTCTCCGGAGTCACCGTGGCCAGCCGGATGATCCGCGCTCCGCGCGCCACGAGCGGCTCCCAGGCCGGCCCGGCGGCGGTTTCAGTGTACAGGAGCACCGGTCCGCCCCCGGTGAAGATCCGCGCCTCCGGCCGCAGACGCAGGCGCCGGTCGAGGATCACCCGCCAGCCCGGGGCTCCCGCGAGGCCAAGCCGCCGGTCGAGGAGCGGATCGTCGGCGAGCGCCGTGCCGCTCCCCACGAGCACCGCGTCGTGCTCTTCCCGCAGCGCGAGCGCCCACCGCCGGGCAGCCTGGGAGGTGATCCACTGGCTCTCGCCGGTGGCGGTGGCGATCTTGCCGTCGAGGCTCGCCGCCCATTTGAGCGTCACCAGCGGGCGCCCCAGGAGCTTCGGGACCAGATAGCGCAGGTTCAGCCGCACCGCTTCGGCGGCGAGCCTCCCCTCCTCGATCTCGATCCCCGCCGCCCGCAGCCGGGCGAGGCCGGCGCCCCGTACCCGCGGATCGGGATCGCGGTGGGCCACCACCACCCGGGCGATCCCGGCCGCCACGATCGCCTCCGTGCACGGCGGCGTGCGCCCATGGTGGGCGCACGGCTCGAGGGTCACGAAGAGGGTGGCGCCCCGCGCCGCCTCCGGGCCGGCGGCGGCGAGCGCTTCGACCTCGGCGTGCGGTCCGCCGACCCGCCGGTGGAACCCTTCTCCGACCCGCACCCCGTCGCGCAGGAGGACCGCCCCGACCATCGGGTTCGGGCTCGTCCGGTAGCGGCCGCGCGCAGCGAGCGCCAGCGCGCGCCGCATCGGGTCATTCGAGGAGCGCGGCGGCAAAATCGCGAGGGCGGAAGTCGACGAGATCCTCGGGTTTCTCGCCCACCCCGAGGTAGAGAACCGGAAGCTGCAGCTCGCGGCCGATCGCCACCACCATCCCCCCCTTGGCGGTGCCGTCGAGCTTGGCGAGGAGGACGCCGTCGACGCTCGCCACCCGGAGGAACTCCCGCGCCTGCGTGAGCGCGTTCTGGCCGGTGGTGGCGTCGAGCACGAGCAGGGTGCGGCACTCCCAGCCGACCGCCTCCCGCTCCACGACCCGGCGGATCTTCGCCAGCTCGTTCATCAGGTGCTCCTTGTTGTGGAGCCGGCCGGCGGTGTCGACGATCAGCCGCTCCACGCGCCGGGCGCGCGCTGCCTGGACCGCGTCGTAGACGACCGCCGCCGGGTCGGCGCCCGCGGCCTGCCGGATCACCCCGACCCCGAGCCGCTCCCCCCAGAGGGTCAGCTGTTCGATCGCGGCCGCCCGGAAGGTATCTCCCGCGGCGAGCAGGACCCGGCGTCCGGCGGCGAGCTCGCGCGCCGCGAGCTTGGCGATCGAGGTCGTCTTCCCCACGCCGTTGACCCCGACCACGAGCGTCACGCGGGGCGCGGCGCTTTCTTCCGGCGGCGCTGGAATCTGCGCGAGCAGACCGGCGATCTCCTCGACGAGGAGCTCGCGCAGGGAGTAGCCGCCGCGCGCCGCGGCCACCCGCGTCTCCAGCCGGCCGAGCAGGAGCTCGGTGGTCGCCAGGCCGAGGTCGGCCCCGAGCAGGGCCTCCTCGAGCCGCGCGCGCGCCTCCTCGTCGAACGGCTCGCCCGGCTCGAGGCTCCCGCCGAGCTGCTCGACGAGCCGGGCGTGGGTGCGGCTCAGGCCCCGCCGGAGGCGCTCCCAGAGGCGCGGGCGGGAGGCGGTATCGGTTTCCGGTTCGCCGTTCATGAGCCGGGGAAGAGCGCCCTCACCAGCTGGGCGGCGGCGTCGTCGAGGCTCCGCCGGGCGTGCGCCACCACCGCGGGCTGGCGCTGCACGAGCACCAGGTAGTAGCCGTCCGGCAGCGCCTTGGCGTAGAGGTGGAGACCTTCCTTTTCGACGTGTACGAGCCGCGGTTCGCCGAGCCGGTTGGTGGCGAGGAAACGCTCCATCTGCCGCAGGTAGATGCCGAAGTAGGCGCCGGTGATCTTGGCCTGGTAGGGGCTGAAATCGGAGCAGGCGAGGTCGATCGTCTCGCCGGTGTCGTCGAGGAAGAGGACGCCGATCGCCCCTTCGTTGCGGGCCAGCAGGTTGCCGAGAACGTAATGGAACGGCATCGGGAACGGTTCGTCAGTGCGTCGCCGCGGCGGGCAGGGGCACCGGCTCCTCGCGCTCGTGGGCGCCGGCGATCTCCCCCGCCTCGTAGGCGCGCAGGAAGGCGGTGACCACCTTCGCGTCGAAGCGCGTGCCGGCAAGCTTGGTGATCGTCGCCACCGCGTAGGGAGGTTCGTACGCCTTCTGATACGGCCGGTTCGTGGTGATCGCGTCGAAGCAGTCGGCCACCGCCACGATCCGCGCCATCAGCGGCACCTCCTCGCCCCGCAGGCCGTCGGGGTATCCCCGGCCGTTCCAGTTCTCGTGATGCCAGCGCACCGCCGGCAGCATGTCGCGCAACGGCTCGATCGGAGCCAGGATGTCGGCGCCGACCGTCGGGTGCCGCTTCATCTCCTCGTACTCCTCGGCGGTGAGCACGCCCCCCTTCTTGAGCACCCGGTCCTCGATCCCGATCTTCCCCACGTCGTGGAGGAGCGCGCCGATCCAGAGCCGCTGCTGGAACTCCTCGGACTGGCCGAGGTGCCGGGCGATCGCCCGGCTCAGCGTGGCGACCCGCTCCGAATGCCCGCGGGTGTACGGATCCTTGGCGTCGATCGCCGCCGCGAACGCCCGGATCGAGCTGATGAACAGCCGCTCGTTCGCCGTCGCCGCCTCCTGGAGCCGGCCGACGTACTCCTCGACGTGGCCGCTCATCCGGTTGAAGTCGGCGGCGAGCTCGGCGAGCTCGAGGGTCATCCTCTCCTCGGGAAGGCGGCGGCCGAAGCTGCCGTTGGCGATCTCGTGGGTGGTCTCCGTGAGCCGCTGGATCGGCCTTCCCACCCAGCGGGCGGCGATCGCGGCGACCAGCAGCGCGATGAACACGAGCACCCCGAAGGCGACCACGGCGGTCAGTGCCATCTGGCGCGCCGCCCGGAAGGTCGCCGAGGCCGGCTTGTGGACCACGATCCCCCAGCCGGTCTCCTCCACCGGGCTGACCTGCCCGACCATCTGCTGCCGCCGGCCACCGACCTCCACGGCGTACTCGGCCGTCAGGTTGAGCGGCTTGCGCACGAAGTCGCGCACGAGATCCGAACCCACGATCTGCTCCCGGATCTCCGGGCTCGCCCCGGCCGACCAGAGGAGGGCGCCCCGGTGGTCGACGAGGAAGGTGCCGACCTCCTCCTCGGCCTCCCGCTCCACGACCACGTCGATCAGCCGCAGGCGCGCGACCGCCTGCACGATCAGCTCCAGATCGCCGTCGGAATCGCGGATCGGCACCGAGAGGGCCACCGCCGGCTCGCCCCCGCGCGGCAGCGCGGTGAAACGATAGGCCGGCCGGCCGGTACCGACCGCCTCCGCGAAGAGGGCATCGAGGAGCATCTCGTGCGCGCCCGCCAGATCGGCGGGTCCGAAACGCGGCCCCGCCCCTTCCCGGTCGAGCAGCTGCAGCTCGACCAGCGAGCTGTTGGCCCGCAGGAAGCTCTCGAGGTAGTCACCCACCCACCGTTCGCGCAGCCGCTCGCCGATGCTCTCCGGGCCGGGGAAGCTGAGCAGCCCGTGCCCGAGCTGGAGGAGCTGCCGGCGCAACGTGACGAGGCTCTCGTTGAGCTCGCGCGAGAGCGAGGCCGCCGACCGGGTGAGGAAGCTCTTCTCCTGCGTCTTGAGCAGCTCCCGGTTGCTGTCGACCAGCACGAAGCCGGCGATCGCGATCGGCACCGTCCCCGAAGCGAGCAGCAACAGGAAGAGGAGATGGCGCAGGCGCAGGCGGCGGAACAGGGAACGGACGAGCGACATTCGCGACGGGTTCGGTAGGTGGAATCGCCCCGGATTATAGACCGCGCGCCGGCGCGGCTCCGGCCGCGAGGAACGGCCCGAGGCGCGCGGCGATCCCGGCCGGCGGCAGCACGATCCCCCAGCGCCCCTGCCCGAGCCGCTCGGGCAGCACCCAGCGGACTCCCGCCTCGGTCGCCTTCTTGTCGCGCTGCAGCGCGGCGAGCACGGCCGCGCCGTCGAGCGGCGGCAGCGGCGGCACCCCGAGCCGGTCGAGCAGCGCCGTGAGCCGGGGGGCGAGGTCGGCGGCCCAGCCCCGCTCCCGCGCGAGGTCGAGGGCGAAGCGGATCCCCCAGGCGACGGCATCACCGTGGGCGAGCGCGCCGAATCCGGCCGCCGCCTCGAGCGCGTGGCCGAGCGTGTGGCCGAAGTTGAGAAGCGCCCGCTCCCCCCGTTCCTCCGGATCGCGGGCGACGACCGCCGCCTTCACCCCGGCCGCGGCCGCCACCACCGGCCCGAGCGCCGTGGCATCGCCGGCGAGCAGCCGGTCGAGATCGCGCTCGATCCGCGCGAGCAGCTCCGGGGCGAGGAGCGCCGCCATCTTGATCGCCTCGACCAGCCCGCAGCGGAGCGCCTCCCGCGGGAGGGTGCCGAGCCAGGCGGTGTCGGCGACGACCAGCGCCGGGTGGTGGAAGAGGCCCACGAGGTTCTTCCCCTCGGGCAGGTCGACGCCCGTCTTGCCGCCGATCGCCGCGTCCACCTGGGCGAGGAGCGTCGTCGGCAGGTGGGCGACCTCGATCCCGCGCAGGAAGCCACCCGCCACGAAACCGCCGAGATCGGTGAGGCTGCCGCCGCCGAGGCAGAGCAGCCGGCTGTCGCGGCGCCCGCCGTGGGCGGCCATCTCCCGCCAGAGGCGGATCGCCTCGGCCGGCTCCTTGGCGCTCTCGCCGTCGGGCGCCGAGAGCTCGACCACCGCCGCCGCCGCCGCCCGCACCGGGGCGGGGGCGGCGCCGTGGAGCGCCCGCACCCGCGGGGTCGAGAGGAGGAAGAGGCGGCGCCCGGCGACCCACTCCCGCAGCTCGCCCGCCGCCGCCGCGAGCGCCCCGGAGCCGCCCCAGAGCACGCTCTCGCCGCGCGGGTGCGGCAGGGTGAAGCGCGCCGCCGGCTCCGGGTTCAACCCGCCTCCGGCGGCCGGACGGGGGCGATGCCGAGCTCGGCGAGCTGCCGGGTCTCGACCTTCGACGGCGCCTCGGTCATCAGGCAGGTCGCCGAGGCGGTCTTCGGGAAGGCGATCACCTCGCGCAGCGAGCTCGCCCCGGCGAGCAGCATCACGATCCGGTCGAGGCCGAGGGCGAGGCCGCCGTGCGGCGGCGCGCCGAGCTTGAGCGCGTCGAGCAGGAAGCCGAACCGCTCCCGCGCCTCCTCGGCGCCGATGCCGAGGAGCTGGAAGAGCCGCTCCTGGAGCCCCGGATCGTGGATCCGGAGCGAGCCCCCGCCAAGCTCGGTGCCGTTGAGGACCACGTCGTAGGCGCGGGCCCGCACCCGCCCCGGATCGCTCGCGAGCAGGGCGAGGTCACGGGGATCGGGGCTCGTGAACGGATGGTGGATCGCCACCCACCGCTCCGCTTCGGCATCCCAGTCGAGGAGCGGGAACTCGTGCACCCAGAGGAACGACCAGCGCCCCTCCGGGATCAGCCCGTACGTCCGGGCGAGCTCGAGGCGGAGGGCCCCGAGCGCCGCCGCCGTGCTCCGCTCCGGCCCGGCGGCGAGGAGGGCGAGCCCCCCTTCCTCGAGGGCGAGGGCGGTGGCCGCGGCCTCCATCTCGTCCGCCGTGAGGCTGTTCTTCACCGTGAAGGCGAGCTCCCCCTGCTGGCGCCGGAGCGTCAGCACCCCGGCCGCCCCGTTCTGCCGGGCGAGCTCGGCCCAGCCGTCCACCTGCTTGCGCGAAGCGCCGGCCGCGCCGGGCACCACGAACCCGCGCACCACCCCGCCGCCGGCGACCGCCTCCCGGAAACCGCGGAAGCCGGAGGCGCCGAGCACCGCGCTCAGCTCGACGATCGGCAGCTCGAAGCGGAGGTCGGGGCGGTCGGAGCCGTAGCGGGCCATCGCCTCCGCCCAGGTCAGCCGCGGGAACGGCACCGTCGCCGTCGCCCCGACGAGCGGCAGGAGGCGGGCGAAGAGCCCTTCGATCAGCGCGAAGATCTCCTCCTCGGTCGGGAACGAGAGCTCGAGGTCGATCTGGGTGAACTCCGGCTGCCGGTCGGCGCGCAGATCCTCGTCCCGGAAGCAGCGGGCGATCTGCAGGTAGCGCTCGAAACCCGCGACCATCAGGAGCTGCTTGAACAGCTGCGGCGACTGCGGCAGGGCGTAGAACTCGCCGCGGTGGACCCGCGAGGGGACGAGGTAGTCGCGCGCTCCCTCCGGGGTCGAGCGGGTGAGGATCGGGGTCTCGATCTCGAGGAACCCCTCTTCGTGGAAATACTGCCGCGCCGCGTGGGTGATCCGGTGGCGGAGCTCGAGGTTCCGCTGCAGCTCGGGGCGGCGGAGATCGAGATACCGGTAGCGGAGCCGGGTCTCGGCGAGCGCCTCGGCGCGGTCGTCGAGCTGGAACGGCAGCGGCTCGCTCCGGGCGAGGATCTCGATCCTCTCCGCTTCGACCTCGACCTCGCCGGTCGCCATCCGCGGGTTGACCGCCGCCGGCTCCCGGGCGACGACCGTCCCCTCCACCTCGAGGACCCACTCCGCGCGCACCGGCTCGAGGAGCGCCGCGAGATCGGCGCGCCGCTCCGGATGCACGACCACCTGCGCGACCCCGGTGCGGTCGCGCAGATCGACGAAGAGGAGGCCGCCGAGATCGCGGCGGCGCTGCACCCACGCCTGCAACCGTACCCGGGAACCGATCTCCTCCCGTCCCAGCGTTCCCGCTCCCCGCCGTTTCATGGCTGCTCCTCGTAGTAGCGCCGCAGGCGGTCCGCCGCCTCGGCGAACGGGAGGCGCGTCTGCTCGCGGCTCCCGAGCTCCCGCAGCGAGAGCTCGCCGCGCGCCAGCTCCTCCTCGCCGACGAAGGCGAGAGCCGGCGCGCCGAGCTGCTCGGCGAGCTGGAAGAGCCGCGGCGCCCGCGCTCCGGTCTCGACCACCGGCACCCCCTCGCTCCGCAGCCGCTCGGCGATCGGCGTCAGCGGCGAGACCCCGTCGCCGCTCTCGGGCAGCCGCCCCGCCGCCGCCAGCAGCACCGGCCCGCGGTGACGGCCGGGAGCGCGCAGCGGCGAGCCGGCCGGCAGGACCTCGAGCAGCCGGTCGGCGCCGATCGCGAAGCCGACGGCGTAGGTCGGCGGGCCGCCGAGCTCCTCGACGAGCCCCTCGTAGGCGCCGCCGCCGCAGATCGCGTTCTGGGCTCCGAGATCGCCCGAGACGACCTCGAAGACGGTGTTCGTGTAGTAGTCGAGACCGCGCACCAGCCGGGGCTCGACGCGGTAGGCCACGCCGAGGCGGTCGAGGTGGGCGCGCACCGCCGCGAAATGCTCCCGGCTCGCCGGCGTGAGGTGGTCGGCGAGCCGGGGCGCCGCCGCGAGCAGCTCCTGCTCGGCGGGATCCTTGCTGTCGAGGATCCGGAGCGGGTTCGTCCCGAGACGCCGGCGGCTCTCCTCGCCGAGCTCGGCCGCGCGCGGCTCGAGATAGGCGAGCAGCGCCGCCCGGTAGGCGGCGCGCGACGGGGCGTCCCCGACCGTGTTGAGCAGCACCGTGAGCTCCGCGAAGCCGAGCCGGCGCAGGAAGGCGACGAGCAGCAGCAGGATCTCGACGTCCGAAGCCGGCCCCCGCCCGCCGAGCAGCTCGGCGCCGATCTGGTGGAACTGCCGGTAGCGCCCCCGCTGCGGCCGCTCGTAGCGGAACTGCGGCCCGAGGTAGTAGAGGCGCACCGGCTGCGGCAGCGTCTGCATCCCGTGCTCGACGTAGGCGCGGCAGACCGCCGCGGTGCTCTCCGGGCGCAGGGTGAGGCTGCGCCCGCCGCGGTCGGTGAAGGTGTACATCTCCTTGCCGACGATGTCGGTCGCCTCCCCGACGCCGCGGGCGAAGAGCTCCGTCTCCTCGAGGATCGGGGTGCGGATCTCCCGGTAGCCGTAGAGCGCGAAGATGCGGTGCACCTCGGCCTCCACCGCCGCCCAGAGCCCGGTGGCCGGCGGCAGCAGGTCGCGCGTCCCCTTCGGCGCCCGCAGCGCCCGCCCCTTCACGCCCCCTCCCCTTCCCCGGACAGCGCCCGGAGGTACTCGTCCTTGACCCGGACGTAGCGCGCCGCGATCTCCCGGATCCCCGCCCGCTCGGCGGCCGTGAGGGGACGCACCACCCGCGCCGGCACCCCGAGCACGAGGTGGCCGGCGGGGACCCGCATCCCCGGCGGGACGAGCGCCCCGGCCCCGACCTGCGCCTCGCTCTCGATCACCGCGCCGTCGAGCACCCGGGCGCCGATGCCGACCAGACAGGCATCCTCCAGGGTCGCGCCGTGCACCATGCAGGAGTGGGCGACGACGACGTCGGAGCCGATCGCGAGCGGGAACCGCTCGTGGGTGACGTGGAGCACGGTGCCGTCCTGGATGCTCGTGCGCGCGCCGATGCGGATCCAGTGGACGTCGCCCCGGGCGGCGGTGTGAAACCAGAAGGAGGAGTCGTCGCCGACCTCGATCTGGCCGGAGAGCTCGGCGGAGGGGGCGAGGAAGACGCGCTCGCCCAGGCGGGGGAGCACGCCGCAGTAGGGGTAGATCGGCATCGCGAGACCCGGCCGCGGTCGGTGGCGGCCGGCACGGCTGCCGCGCGCCGCGGCGCGCGCGGATCTTACCGCAGCCATCCCCGGCCGCCGGCGCCGGGCTGCTACGATCGCCGCCGATGACCGCCCCCGAATCCGAGCGCCCGGTGGCCCGCGTGGAGGTCGAGGTCCGCTACGCGGAGACCGACCAGATGGGCGTCGTCCACCATGCGAACTACCTCGTCTGGTTCGAGCTCGCCCGCACCCGCCTCTGCGCGCTCGCCGGCTGCCACTACGCCGAAATCGAACGCTCCGGCTACCTGCTGATGGTCGTCGGCGCCACCCTCCGCTATCGCGCCGCGGCGCGCTACGGCGACCGGGTGGAGGTCACGGCCCGCCTCGCGCGGCTCGCCAGCCGGGCGCTCACCTTCGCCTACGAGGTGCGGCGCGCGGGCGAGCTGCTCGCCACCGGCACCACCGAACACCTCTGGGTCGAGGCCGCGAGCCGCCGCCCGACCACCCTGCCCGCGCCCCTGCGCGCGCCGTTCGGCGCCCTCGCCGGACGGCCCGGAGGAGAACCATGAGCGCTCTGCGCCGCCTCTCTCTCGTCACCGCCGGCGAAAGCCACGGCCCCGGCCTCACCGCCATCCTCTCCGGCCTCCCCGCCGGGCTCCGGGTCGACCTCGACCTGCTCGCCCGCGACCTCGCCCGCCGCCAGCACGGCCACGGGCGCGGCCACCGGATGAAGATCGAACGGGATCACGCCGAGATCCGCGGCGGGGTGCGCGACGGCGAGACGCTCGGCTCCCCCGTCGCGCTCTGGATCGAGAACCGGGACTGGGCGAACTGGCGGGGGGTGATGGATCCCCAGGCGGTCGACCCGGAGGCCGCCGCCCGCCGCCGTCTCCACGCCCCCCGGCCCGGCCACGCCGACCTCGCCGGCGGGGAGAAGTACCTGCGGACCGATCTGCGCGACATCCTCGAGCGCGCCTCGGCGCGGGAGACCACGGCGCGGGTCGCCGCGGGCGCCTTCGCGAAGATGCTCCTGCGCGCGCTCGGGGTGGAGATCCGCAGCGGCGTCCGCACGCTCGGCGGGATCGGCGCCGGGCGTCCCACCCCGGCCTGGGAGCAGCTCCTCGCGGTCGACGACGGCTCGCCGCTCCGGGCGATCCACCGCGACCTGGAGCCGGAGATGGTCGCCCTCGTCGACGACGCGAAGGCCCGGGGCGAGACCCTCGGCGGCGCGGTCACCGTGATCGCCCACGGCGTGCCCGCGGGCTGGGGTTCGCACGTCGCCTGGGACACGAAGCTCGACGGCCGCCTCACCGCGGCGCTCATGTCGATCCCGGCGATCAAGGCGGTGGAGATCGGTCACGCCCTCGAGATCGTGCACGGCCCCGGCAGCGCCGCCCACGACGCCCTCGGCCTCGACGCCGGGGGGCGGTTCGCCCGCGCCACGAACCGCGCCGGCGGCCTCGAGGGCGGGATCACCAACGGCGAGGACCTCGTGCTCACCGCCTACAAGAAGCCGATCTCCACGCTGCGCGAAGGGCTCCCCTCGATCGATCTCGACACCCTCGGCCCGGCCCGCTCCCAGTACGAGCGGAGCGACGTGACCGCGGTGCCGGCGGCCGGGGTGATCGCCGAGGCGATGGTCGCCCTGGTGCTCGCCGACGCCGCGCTCGAGAAGTACGGCGGCGACTCGCTCACCGAGCTTCTCGCCCACGCGGCGGCGAGCGAGCGCTGCCGCGCCACCTGGCTCGTCCGCTGAAACGGGCGCCTCAGACGAGCAGCAGCGCGACCCCGGCGATCATCGCCGCCACCCCGCCGACCTTCGCGGCGGTGAGCGGTTCGGAGAAGAGGAGGCGGCCCCAGACGAGCGCGAGGCTCGCGCCGATGCCGCGCTTGATCGTCTCCACCAGCGCGACCTCCATGGCGCGGATCGCCGCGAGCTGGACGGTGAGCGTCACCGCGCCGCAGAGCACGGTGGCGGCGATCAGCAGCGGCACCCTGCGGACCCCCGCGAGGCTGCCGAGCGCCCCCCGGCCCGCCAGCAGGGCCACCGCCACCGCCGCCACCCCGGCGTGCAGCACGAGCGCGTGGAGCACCGGCGCGGCATGGCGCAGCGCCACCTTGTCGAGCAGCAGCGTCGCCGACCAGCAGAGGGCCACGAGCGCCATCAGCTGGCTGCCCCGCTCCCGCGCGAGGCCGGCGAGCCAGCGGCGGGCGCCCCGGCCGCCCAGCCGCCCCAGATGGAGCGCCCCCGCGCCGGCTACCACGAGGAAGATCCCGAACCCGGCGCGCGCGGTGAGCCGCTCGCCGAGCAGCGGCACCGCGAGGAGCGCGGCGAAGACCGGCGTGAGGGTGAGCAGCGGCAGGGTGATCGAGACCGGCGAGAGCTGCAGCGCCCGGAAGTAGGCGAGGTTCGCCACCATGTTCAGGAGCACCGAGAGGAGCGCCGGCTGCAGATAGCCCGGCGCGACTCGCCACTGCCCGGCGGCCACCGCCCAGACGGCGAGCAGCGGCAGGGCGCCGAGGGTCACGAGGGCGACCAGGGTGAGCGCCGGCAGCCGGTCGGCGAGCAGCTTGCGGAGCAGGTCGTAGAGCGCCCAGCCGCCGGCGGCGGCGAAGGCCAGGGCGAGGGCGGAAGCGCTCACCGGCCGGCCCCCTCGCCGCGCGGCGGCACCGGCCGGCAGCGGCTACCCCGGCCCTCCGGCCGCTTCCGGCTCCGGCGGGGGCGATCCCTGTCGTTTCGTTCGCTCGGTCTCTTCGGCACCGTCGAGGCACCCGGTCCGGTCCGCGGCGATCCTACGACGAGCCCGGCCCTGCCGGCCTCGCCGTCACGATAGGCTCGGAGCGGACGCGACCGCCCGGCCGCACTGCCCCGAGGAGGCCACCCGATGCTCCGCCGCCTGCCCATCGCGCTGCTGCTCTTCGCCGCGCTCGCCTTCGGCTGCGCGCACTCCGGCGTCGCGCCCGCGCCGGCCCCCGTCTCCGGCCCGGAGGCGGCTGCCGCGCCACCGCTCATCGTCGTCTCCTTCGACGGCTTCCGCTGGGACTACCTGGATCTCTACCCCACCCCGAACCTCCGGCGGCTCGCGCGGGAGGGGGTCCACGCCGAACGGCTGCTCCCGAGCTTCCCGACCAAGACCTTCCCGAACCATTACACCCTGGTCACCGGGCTCTACCCGGAGCACCACGGCATCGTCAGCAACACGATGTGGGACGAACGCTTCCAGGCGCTCTTCTCGCTCTCGATCCGGGAGGAGGTCGGCGCCGGACGCTGGTGGGAGGGGGAGCCGATCTGGGTCACCGCCGAGCGGCAGGGCCGGATCGCCACCGTCTTCTTCTGGCCCGGCAGCGAGGCCGAGATCCAGGGGATCCGCCCCACCTTCTGGATGCCGTACGACCCGGAGGCCGACGACGTCGAGCGGCTGGAGCTGGCGCTCTCCTGGCTCGACCGGCCGAAAGGGGAACGCCCCGACCTGATCCTGATCTACTTCGACGAGCCCGATGGCGCCGGACACCGCTCCGGCCCCCTCTCGGAGGAGACCCGCGAGCAGGTGGTCCGGGTGGACGGCCTCGCCGCGCGCCTGCGCGCCGGCCTCGAAGCGCGCGGGCTGTTCGACGCCGTCGACCTCCTCGTCGTCTCCGACCACGGGATGGCGGAGGTCGCCCCGGAACGGACGATCGTCCTCGAGGAGTACCTCGACCTCGACGAGGTCCGGGTGCTCGACCCCTCCACGATGGCGCTGCTCTGGCCCGCGCCCGGGCAGCTCGACGCCACCCTCGCCGCCCTCTCCGGAGCCCATCCGCACCTCCACGTCGCCCGCCGCGAGGAGATGCCGGAGCGGCTCCACTACCGGGCTCACCCGCGGATCGCGCCGCTGGTGGCCTGGGCGGATCCGGGCTGGCTCATCTACACGACGCACGCCGAGCGCGAGCGCCGCCAGCAGTCCGTGACCCGCGGGAACCACGGCTACGACCCGGCCGCCCCGGAGATGCACGCCATCCTCATCGGGCACGGCCCTTCGTTCCGCCGTGACTTCACGCTGCCCGCCGTGGAGAACGTCGACCTCTACGAGCTGCTCTGCGCCCTGCTCGGCCTCGAACCGGCGCCGAACGACGGCGACCTCGCGCGGATCGCGCCCCTGCTGACCCCGGAGGCGACGGCGCGGGCGGCCTCCCGGGACGATCGCGCCCCCTGATCTTCGATATCCACGGAAACGCTCGCCCCGTCATTCGCTAGACTCGGTCTCCGGGACTCCCCCGCAACCCATGACCCTCGACCCGAACACCGTCGCCGATCTCCTCGCCCGCCAGGGGCTGGTGAGCCCGGAGAACGCCGAGCTGATCCGCAAGGAGGCCCGGCAGCTGCCGGCTCACCGGCGCTCCGCCCGCGCCTACGAACAGCAGGCGGTCGCCTACGAGCTGATCCAGACGCTGCACCTGCCCAACGCCCGCGACGGCGGCGTCATCGGCGAGTACGAGATCGCCCGCGCCATCGCCGCCGACGCCGGCCTCGAGTTCGTGCGGATCGACTCCCTCTCGCTCGACGCCGACCTGATCGAATCGAAGATCTCGCGCCCGTTCGCCAAGCGGCACCGGATGCTCCCCCTCCAGATGGTCGAGGGGCGGTTGCGGGTCGCCTGCGCGAACCCGTACGACATCGAGGCGATCGACTCCTTCCGGCGCATCGCCGGCCGCGAGCCGGAGCTCGTGGTCGCCTCCGAGCCGGACATCCTGCGAGCGCTCACCGAGTTCTACGGCCTGCGCCACGCGGTCAAGCGGGCCGAACGCGATCTGAGCGCCGGCATCGACCTCGGCAACCTCGAACAGCTCGTGCGGATGAAGAGCGAGTCCGAGATCGAGTCGAGCGACCAGCACATCGTCAACGCCGTGGAGTTCATGCTCCAGCACGCCTACGACACCCGGGCGAGCGACATCCATCTCGAGCCGAAACGGGACGTCTCGCTCGCGCGCTTCCGGATCGACGGCGTGCTCCACGACATCCAGACGATGCCGAAGATCGTCCACGCCGCGGTCGTCTCGCGGATCAAGACGATGTCGCGCCTCGACATCGCCGAGAAGCGGCGGCCGCAGGACGGCCGGGTGAAGACCACCCGCGGCGGCCGGGAGATCGAGCTGCGCGTCTCGACGCTGCCGGTCGCCTTCGGCGAGAAGGTCGTCATGCGGATCTTCGACCCCGAGGTGCTGATGCAGGACCTCTCGGGGCTCGGCTTCTACCCGGAAGAGCTCATCCTCTTCCAGGAGTTCATCAGCCGTCCGCACGGGATCATCCTCGTCACCGGCCCCACCGGCTCGGGCAAGACGACCACCCTCTACTCGGCGCTCAAGGCGATCGCCAACCGGGAGATCAACGTCACCACGATCGAGGACCCGATCGAGATGGTGATCGAGGATTTCAACCAGACCTCGGTGCAGAGCAAGGTGGGAATCGACTTCGCCCGCGCCCTGCGCCACATCCTCCGGCAGGATCCGGACGTGATCATGGTCGGCGAGATCCGCGACGGCGACACCGCGCAGTACGCGATCCAGGCGGCGCTCACCGGCCACCTCGTCTTCTCCACCCTGCACACCAACGACGCCGCGAGCTCGATCTCCCGCCTCGTGGACCTCGGGGTGGAACGCTTCCTGATCAGCTCGACGTTGATCGGCACCATGGCGCAGCGCCTGGTGCGGCGCATCTGCCCGCACTGCACTGGCGAGCGATACCTCTCCAACGAGGAGGCGGCGACGCTGCGTCTCACGGTGCCCGCCGGCAAGCGGATCAAGGTGCAGGAGGGGCGCGGCTGCTTCGAATGCCGCGGCACCGGCTACCTCGGACGCACCGGGATCTTCGAGATCCTGGCCGTCGACGACGCGATCAAGGCGCTGATCCTCGAGGGCGCCGACGCGCCGGCGATCAAACGGGAGGCGGCGAAGAACGGGATGCGCACCCTGCGCCAGTCCGCCCTGCGCAAGCTCGCCGAGGGGCTCACCACCTTCGAGGAAGTGGTGCGCGTGACCGGCCTCTGAGCCGTCCCTTCAGCGGAAGTAGCGCCACCCTTCGAGCAGCGTCGCCTCGGCGACCACCAGGGTCGAACCTTCCAGCCGATGCCGGAAGGGGATCGGGCGGCAGCCGCCGCCGTTGCTGATCTCCTCGAGCCGGCAGGCGGTGTCGCACTTGTTGTTCACCACCCACTCCCCCTGGTGGCGGAACCCCCGCTTCAGCTTGTAGTCGCTTTCGGCGGCGTCGAAGGCGGTGTGGATCGCCCCGGCGGCGTCACGCGCCACCAGGAAGCGGACCTCCTGGTTGCCGGGGTTGAGGAAACGGTAGAAACGAACCTCGGACGTACCGAAGCCGGCGAGATCGAGACGGACCTCGCCCGCGGCGTCCGCGGTGACCCGCTCGTACCGGGCCCGGCTGAACCCTCCTTCCCAGAGGTACTGCGCGCCGAGCAGCAGAGCGAAGAGGCCGGCCACGGCGAGGACGCCGTGGAGCGGTCGAAGACGGCGATGCGGGGTGGCGGTCATGAGTCTGCGAGACCCTCCGGAGCGTTCCGGCCCATACGGTTCGTGGCGCCGGGGCGCCAAAGATACCAGCCCCCCGGAACCGCGCGAGCCGCGCCCGAAAGCTGGAATAATCGGAGCCCGCTCATGGGGAGACCGGCATGGATCTGAAGCGTCTGTTGCAGGAGAAGAACTTCGTCGCCGCGGGCAAGTCGAAGGAGATCTACCGGATCCCGAGCGGCGAGTACCGGGGCAAGTACGCCTTCGTCTTCACCGACCGTGCCACCGGCTACCTCGATGCCGAGGGGCGCCCGGTCTTCGATCCCGGCTGCGACGTGGTGGTCGGCGAGATCCCCGGCAAGGGAGCGATCGCCTGCCGGTTCGCGACCCATTTCTTCCGGCTGCTCGCGAAGATGCGGGTGCCGACCCATTACGTCGCCACGGTGGCCGACGACGTCATGGTCGTCGAGCCGGCCGTGCCGCTCGGCATGCCCGCCCGCGGCCCGGAGTTTCCAGGCGCCGCGCCGCTCCAGAACCTCGAGTGGACCTGGCGGGAGAGCGCGATGGGCAGCTTCTGGCGGCGCTATCCGTTCGTGCGCCCCTGCACCGACCTGCCCCGGGTGGTCGAGGCGTGGACGAAGGGCGCGACCGATCAGCTCATCACCTTCGAGGCGCTCGCGGCGACCGGCGCGCTGAGCCGCACCGAGATCCGGCGCTGCGAGCGGTTCGTCCAGCGGATCGCCGCGGTGATCCACGACGAGTTCGCCCGCCACGGGCTCCACGTGCTCGACGGCAAGATCGAGCTCGGCCGGACCCGGGCCGGCGGTGGCCGCCTCGTGCTGATCGACGAGATCTCCCCCGACGTGCTCCGCGTCTGCCGCGGCTACCGTCCCGGCAAGCAGGGCTACTGCCTCGAGGCGGGCGACTGCATCCGCACCCGCGTCGAGGGGGAGCGGCGGCGGATCTCGGCCCGCAATCAGCTGAGCGCGGCCGATCTCGAAGCGATCTTCGCCTCCCGGTAACGCCGGCGGCCGGGCTCAGGCCGCGCCCCGGAGCACCGCGGAGACCCGCTCCCAGACCTCGCGGAGAGCCCGGCTCGCCGCCGCCTCCGGCTCGTTCGCGGTCACCGGCTCGCCGGCCACCATCGCCCGGGCGACGGCGAGATCGAACGGCACCCGCCCGACGGTCGCCACCCCGCGCTCCCGGCAGCGGGCCTCGATCTCGTCGCTCGCCGCCGGCCGGAGATCGGCACGGTTGACCGCCACGAGCGCCCGGACCCGGAAGTGCGCGAGGGTGTCGAGGGTGCGGTTCAGATCGTGAGCTCCCGAGACCGACGGCTCGGCCACCACGAGGGCGAGATCCGCTCCGGTCACCGCGGAGATCACCGGACAGCCGATGCCGGGCGGGCCGTCGACGAGCACCAGCTCCCGCCGCTCGGCGAGCGCCTGCCCGCGGGCACGCTGCCGGACGAGCGCCACCAGCTTGCCGGAGTTCTCCTGCCCGGGCAGCAGCCCGGCGTGGTGGAGCGGCCCGTACCGGCTCTCGGAGTGGTAGAGATGGCCGGCGAGCTCGGGATGCATCGAGATCGCCCCCTCCGGGCAGTGGTGGACGCAGGCCGCGCACCCCTCGCAGGCGATCGGATCGACGGCGAAGCGGCCGTCGTGCGCGACGATCGCCTCGAAGCGGCAGACCGTCTCGCAGATCCCGCAGGCCGTGCACGCCGCCGGGTCGATCCGGGCGACCTTGCCGCCCTGGAACTCCTCCGCGGCGAGGAGTCGCGGCCGCAGCATCAGCTCGAGGTTCGCGGCATCGACGTCGGCGTCGGCCAGGACCACCTGCTCCGCCCACGGCCCCGTGGCCGCGAGATGGGCGAACGCCGCGGTGAGGCAGGTCTTGCCGGTCCCCCCCTTGCCGCTCAGCACGACGAGCTGTTTCATCGGCCCCCTCCTCCCGCCGCGGCCAGAGCGACCGGGGCCGCCGGGGCGACGGTGGCGCGGATCGTCGCGAGGAGCTCGCGGAAGGCGGGCCCGTACTCCGGCGCCGCCTCGACGAGCGTCCGGCCGGCGGCGATCGCCTCGGCGAAGCGGCGCTCCATCGGGATCCGCATCAGGACCGGCAACCCGGCCTCCTCGCAGTACGCCGCGACCGCCGCGTCGCCGATCCCCTCCCGGTTGATCACCACCCCGGCGGGGATCCCCAGCTCGGTGGCGATCGGCACCACCTGCCGCAGGTCGTGCAGACCGAACGGCGTCGGTTCGGTGACGAGCAGCAGGTAGTCGGCACCGCGCATCGTCTCCACCACGGGACAGGAGGCTCCGGGGGGCGCGTCGCGGATCTCGAGCGTGCAGTCGATCCCCGGCACCGCCGGAGCAAAGGCCGGAGGCCACCGCTTCAGGGCCCGCACGATCGGCGTCGCCATCGGCTCGCCGACGTGCATCAGCCCCTGGGAGAGGCGGCAGCCCCCCGCCGTGACCCCGGTCGAGAGCCGGCCGATCCCATGCTGCCGCTCGCTGATCGCTCCTTCCGGGCAGACCCGCAGGCAGCTGCCGCAGCCGTGACAGAGCGCCGGGAAGACGAGTACCCGCAGGCCGACGACGGCGAGCGCGTGGTACTCGCAGACCTCGGCGCACCGGCCGCAGCGGGTGCAGCGGGTTTCGTCGATCACCGGCCGCGGGGTCGTGACCTCCGCCTCCTCCTGCCACTCCGGGGCGAGGAAGAGCGCGGCGTTCGGGGCTTCGACGTCGCAGTCGAGAAGCCGCGTGCCAGGTCCGGCGGCGAGCGCCAGACTCGTGGCGACCGTCGTCTTGCCGGTCCCGCCCTTGCCGCTCGCGACGACGATGCGGATCAGGATGCGCTCCCGTGGTGGCCGGCGTGGGTGGCGGCCTCGGCACGCCGCAGGGAGCCTTCCTGCAGCAGCGCGAGCGCCCCGGCCACCGTCAGGTCGGGGTCGGCCGGGGCGAGGTACATCTCCACCCCGGCGGCCGCGAGCGTCGCGAAGGCGTGCGGGCCGTACGCCCCGCTGATCACCGCGCCGGCGCCGAGCCCGACGACGAACCGCGCCGCCTCGACCCCGGCACCGCCGGCCGCCGCCTGGGCGGGGTTCTCGTGGCGCGTCCACTCTCCGCTGGCGCGATCGACGAGACAGAAGGCGGCCGTCCGGCCGAAGCGGGAGTCGAACGGCGACTCCAGCCCTTCTCCGGTCGTGGAGATCGCGACCTTCACGACTCGTCTCCGGAGCCGCGAGGCGACCTGCCGGCACCCCGCAGGGCGTCGATCAGCGCCTCGACGAGCGGCCGCTGCGGCGCGTCGGCTTCGAACCCTCTTCCGAACCCCCGACCGAATCCGCGGCCCCGGCCACCCTGCGGCGCTCCACACCGCTGCCGCCGGCGGCGTCCTTCACCCCGTGGCCAGCCGGCCTCGACCGGAGCGGCGCAACCGCCCCTTCCCCGCCCGGTGCGGGGCCCCTGTCCGTACGGACCGGTACCATCGTTACGTGGCATCTGACTGCTCCTCTCCGCCAGGAGAACCTGGCTTCCGTTCCCCTCTCATCGCCTCCCAGGCAGCTTCGAGCGTTTCGATCTCGAGACGCCGCTGCCGCAGCGCCTCCATCCACTCCGCGAGCGCACCCTCTCCCTGCGGCGTGAGGGTGTAGACCCGCCGCCGGGGGCCGAGGCTGCTCTCGTCCCACGAGCTGGCGACCAGCCCCAGCTCCTCGAGCTCGCGCAGCGCCCGGTAGAGAACGCTCGGATCCATCTCGCCGGCACGGAAGCCGAACTCCTCGAGCCCCTGGATCAGGCTGTAGCCGTACCCCGGTTCCCGCCGCAGGAGGACCAGCAGGCACGACTCGAGGAAGAACCAGCGCCGCCGGCCGCCGCCGCGTCCGCCTCGTCGGAATCGCTGTCGTTCCCGCATCGGCTTTGCACCTCCAGCTAAGGAGTATCGAACTATAGACATTTTGTCAATAGCCATGAGAACCATCCCCGGCTGGAGCCGTCGGCTTGGGGCACTCAGCTCAGGGTACGGCCGAGCAGGGCGATGGCTTCCGCGCGGTGGGTGGCGGTCGCGGCCTTCCCCTGGAAGCGGCGGCCGGTGCCGCCGCCACGCCCGCCGAGGGTGCGGGCGACCTCGGCACCGAGGGGGGCGAGGTCGAGGGCGAGCCCATCCCCGGCCGCGAGCCCGAAGACGAGGCCGTCGCCCGCCGCGGCAGTGACGAAGGCGAGCGCCTCGGGACGATCAGCCACGATCCCCGCGGCGAGGGCGGCAGGTCCTCCCGGTGGCGGGCTCTCGAGGTGGAGCTCGAGGAGGGGGCCGGGAGCGCGCGCGAGGCGCTCGGCTTCCAGCTCGGCGAGGCGTTCGCCGAGGCGGCGGGTGAGACGCCCGGCGGCGGCGAGCTCTTCGAGCTTCCGCGCCGCGATCTCGCAGAGCTCCGGCTCCCCGCTGTCGAAGAGCCGGCGCAGCGCGCCGAGCCGCTCCGCGACCTCTCCGAGGCGGGCGCGAACCCGCCCGCCGGCGAGCCAGAAGAGGCGGGTGCCGCCCCGCATCGGTTCGGTGCCGACGAGCTTGAGCACCTCGATCTCGGCGGTGGAGACGAGATGCGTGCCGCCACAGGTAGCGAGATCGAGCCCGGCGATCTCGATCACGCGCAGGTCGCCGGTGTGCCCCGCGGGCAGCCGGCGGGTGCGCACGCCGAGCTCCGCGGCCTGCTCAGGTGTCACCCACCGTGCGCTCACCCGCCGCGCCGCGCGCACCTCGGCCGCCACCGCCTCCTCGAGCGCCGCGAGCTCCGCGGCGGTGAACGCCGGACGGTCGAGCTCGATGTCGGAGAGTGCCGGCCCGAGGTGAAACGCCGTCGTCCGCCAGCCGAAGCGCGTGAGCGCGATCGCGGTCAGCAGATGCTGCGCGGTGTGCTGCTGCATGAGGTCGTAGCGGTGCTCCCAGTCGAGCTCGAGGCGGGCCGGCCCGGCCGGTAGCGGCGCGGCGAGCCGGTGGAGGAATCCCTCGTCGCTCCGCTCGACCGCGGTCACCTCGACCCCGCCGAGCCGGCCCCGATCGGCCGGCTGGCCGCCGCCGCCGGGAAAGAGGATCGTGTCGGCGAGCCAGGCGGCCGGCTGACCATCGACCAGCTCCGGCCGGACCGTGACGGCGAGCTCGCGGGCATACGGATCGCGATGGAAGGCAGGAGATCTCACGGTTTTCCATCCTACGGCAGCCCGCGGTAAACTGCTCCCGTTCCAATCGCCGTGAGGAGGTTTCCGTTGCCCACGACCCCGGTCCGGTTGCCGCCGGTCGCTCTCTCTTCCGAACCGATGCGGCCGGTGGATACCACCTGGCTGCGCATGGATCAGCCGAACAACCTGATGCACGTCAACGGCGTGCTGGGGCTCGGGGGGGCGCTCGACATGGAGCGGGTCCGTACGCTCGTGGTCGAGCGGCTGCTGCGCATCCCGCGTTTCCGCCAGCGGGTGGTCGAGCATCGAGGCCGCTTCCGCTGGGAGATCGCTCCCGACTTCGATCTCGACGACCATCTCGTCAGCGAACGGCTCCCCGCGCCCGGCGGCCGGGCGGAAGCCGAGCAGCTCTTCGGCGAGCTGATGTCGCGGCCGTTCGATCGCGCCCGCCCGCTCTGGCAGCTCCACATCGTCCCCGGCTACGAAGGCGGGACGGCGGTCTTCTGCCGTCTCCATCATGCGATCGGCGACGGCGTGGCGCTCCTGCTCGTGCTGCTCTCGCTCTGCGATCTCGAACCCGACGGCCGCCTCGCCGCGGCCACGCCGGCCGACGAGGCGCCGCCGCCGCTCTCCACGCAGATCGCCTCGCTCTTCGGGCAGCCGGTGGAGAGCTTCGCCTCGGTGCGGACGCTCCTCGAAGAGGTGATGCCGGACGCGATGCGGCTCCTCCTCCATCCCATCGACGCCATGCGCAGAAGGAACGCCCTGCTGCGCAACCTCGCGGCGGTGGGCGCCGCCGGGCGGCTCGCCGTCTATTCGAGCGATCCCCGGACCACCTTCAAGGGCGAGCTCGTGGTCGCCAAGCGCGTCGCCTGGTCGCGGCGGATTCCGATCCCCGAGATCAAGCAGGTCGGGGCCGCGATCGGCGGCACCGTCAACGACATCCTGGTCAACGCCACGGTCGGAGCGATGTACCACTATCTGGCGGCACAGGGGGAAGTGGCGCCGGACCTCGTGGTGCGCGCGGCGATGCCGGTCAACCTCCGCCCGCTCGAGAAGCTCAACGAGCTCGGGAACCGCTTCGGTCTCGCTTTCCTCGGTCTGCCGGTGGGGATCGCCGATCCGGTCGAACGCCTCACCGCGCTCCACCGGGAGGCCGACCGGCTCAAGCACTCCGCGCAGCCGCTCGCCGCCTACGGCATCCTCCACACCATGGGGCGGCTGCCGCTCGCCGCGCAGCGCCTGATCGTCAGCCTCTTCGGGGCCAAGGCGACGGCGGTGATGACGAACGTCCCCGGCCCACGCCGGCGCCTCTATCTCTGCGGCCGGCCGCTCGAGGAGATCTTCTTCTGGGTCCCCCAGGCGGGACGCCTCGGGCTCGGCACCAGCATCCTCTCCTACTGCGGCGAGGCCCGTCTGGGGGTCGCCACCGACGCCGGGCTCGTTCCCGACCCCGAGCGGCTGATAGCCGGTTTCGAGACCGAGTGGGAGCGGCTGCGCGAGCGCGCGGGCCTCGCGGGCTGAGACGGCCGGCGCTCCGGAGCGCGCGCCTCAGAGCGGCGGCCGGAGCCGATGAAAGCCGGTCTCGCGCTGATAGAGATCGGCCACCGCGAGGATCTCGAGCTCGCCGTAGAGCCGGCCGACGAAGGTGAGGCTGGTCGGCGTCCCGTCGCTCCGGAAACCGTTCGGCAGGACCACCGCCGGGTGCCCGGTGAGGTTCGTGAGCAGGAGCTGATCGCCGCCGAAGGAGGGGGTGACGAGGGCATCGACCGCCGCGAGCGAGCGGTTCATCTCCCGGATCAGCAGCGAGCGAATCCGGTTCGCGCGCAGGTACTCCACCGCCGGGACGAAGCGGGCGAGGCGGAAGACCTGAGGCCAGCTCTCCTCCCCCTGCCGCACCATCGTGTCGACGCCCCCGCCAAGGGTGAAGTCGTCGAACGCCGCACCCGCCTCCACGGTGAGGATGATCGCCAGCGGCTCGACCGGCAGCGCCGGCAGCGTCACCGGCACCAGCCTGAAGCCGAGGCGCCGCAGGACGTCGAGCGCCGCCAGCTCGTGGGCCCGGGCCTCCTCTTCTCCCGGCGGCGGGTCGGCTTCGAAGAGCGCCGGCACGTAGCCGAGCCGCAGCTTGCGCGGGTCGGGGCGGGCCGTCCAGTCGAACGGCCGGTCCACCACGGTCGGATCGAGGCCGTCCGGGCCGGCGATCGCCGCGAAGGCGAGAGCGCAGTCCTCCACCCGCCGGGCGATCGGACCGAGCTTGTCCATCGTCCAGCTGAGCGTCATCGCCCCGTGCCGGCTCACCCGCCCGAAGGTCGGCCGCAGGCCGGTCGCCCCGCAGCGCGTGCAGGGCGAGACGATCGAGCCCCAGGTCTCGCTGCCGATCGCGAAGCCCACGAGGCCGGCCGCGGTGGCCGCCGCCGAACCGGCCGACGAGCCGCTCGACCCCTGCTCGAGCCGCCACGGATTCTTCGTCGTACCCCCGTACCAGACGTCCCCCCAGGCGAGCTCGCCGAGCGAGAGCTTGGCGAGGAGCACCGCCCCGGCCTGCTCGAGACGGGAGACCACCGCGGCATCGCCGGGGAAGACCTGCTCGCGGAAGTAGCCCGTCCCCCAGGTCGTGGGAGCGCCGGTCGCGGCGAGCAGGTCCTTGGCCCCCCACGGGATCCCGTGCAGGGGGCCGCGGGGGCGGCGGGCGGCGAGCTCCTGATCGGCGCGGCGCGCGGCCGCGAGCGCCCTCTCCTCGAGCAGGTTGACGACGCAGAGGAGCTGCGGGTCGAGCCGCCGCAGCCGCTCGAGATAGATCCGGGTCAGCTCGACCGAGGAGAGCTTCCGGGCCGCCAGCAGCTCGCCGAGCTCGGCCGCCCCGAGGAAGGCCAGCTCTTCGTCCGGCACCGGCCGCAGCGCCCGCGGGGGGCGCTCGGGGAGCGTCCGCACCCGCTGCAGGAGCGCCGGCCGCTCCTCGGAGAAGGCGTCGGGCCGGAACTGCAGCGCGAGCGGGACGTCGTTGGCGAGCGGCAGCTCGCGCATCGCGGCGTAGGCTCCCGCCTGCTCCTCCAGCCCCGCCAGCACGAGGTCGCGCTGCTCGTCGGTGAACGTGAGGCCGGCGAGACGCTCGGCCGCGGCCACCGCGGCACGCGAGAGCGGCCCTTCGCTCACCCCCGCGGCGGCGAGCAGCTCGGCGAAGGCGAGGCCTCCGCCTCCCGCCGCCAGCGCCGCGAGGAACCCCCGCCGTGAAGCTCCGTTCGCTCTCTCGCCAGACCGTTCACCCATCGCCATCCTCCTTTCCCGCAACGACGCACTCTTCATCCGGTCAGCGCGGAACCGTCCGTGATCCGCCCGGCGGCAGGTCTACCCTGTCCCGGCCTCTTCGAGCCCGAACCGGGTGACCACCTCGGCCGCCACCTGCTCGCCGATCGCGAGGCTCGCGGTGGCCGCCGGCGACGGCGCGTTGAGGACGTGCAGCGCCCGCGCGCCGGTGACGAGGTGGAAATCGTCGAGCAGCCGCCCGGAACGATCGAGCGCCTGGGCCCGCACCCCGCACCCGCCGCGCACGACGTCCGCCTCGCCGATCGCCGGCACGAGCCGCTGGAGCGAGCGCACGAAGAGCCGCCGACTCCAGGCCCGCCGGTACTCCTCCCAACCCGTCTTCAGATAGCCGCCGGCCAGCCGCCAGAGGCCGGGGAAGGCGAGCGTCGCCGCCGTGTCGCGCAGCGAGAACGAGGCACGCCCGTATCCTTCGCGCTTCCAGGCGAGCACGGCGTTCGGGCCCGCCTCGACGGCGCCGTCGACCCGCCGCGTGAAATGGACCCCGAGGAACGGCAGCTGCGGATCGGGGACCGGATAGACGAGGTGGCGCACCAGCTCCCGCCGTTCGGGGCGCAGCAGGTAGTAGTCCCCCCGGAACGGCACGATCCGCACCGCCGGCCGCTCCCCCGCCAGCCGCGCCACCCGGTCGCTCTGCAGGCCCGCGCAGTTGACGACGACCGCCCCCCGGAAGGCGCCGGCCGGAGTCTCCGCCACGATCTCCGAGGGGCCGACCCGGAGCGCACGGCAGCGCGCCCCGAGCACGATCCGCCCCCCGGCGGCCTCGAGATCGGCGGCGAAGGCGCGGCAGACGGCGGTGAAATCCACGATCCCCGTCTCCGGCACGAGCAGGCCGGCGAGCCCCGCCACGTGCGGCTCCCGCTCGCGGATCTCTTCGGGCGAGAGCCGGCGGATCCCGCCGAGGCCGTTCGCCCGCCCCCGCTCGGCGAGGGCGTCGAGCCGCGCGACCTCGGCGGGGGTCGTCGCCACCACCACCTTGCCGCAGCGCTCGTGCGGGATCCCCCGCTCGTCACAGTAGCGGTAGAGCGCCTCCCGCCCGGCGGCACAGAGCGCGGCTTTCGCCGAGCCGGGGCGGTAGTAGAGCCCCGAGTGGATGACGCCGCTGTTGTGGCCGGTCTGATGCCGGGCGATTCCGGATTCCGCTTCGAGCACCGTGACCGCGAGCCGGTGCCGGGTGGCGAGAGCACGGGCGGTCGCCAGCCCCACGATCCCCGCGCCGATGACGACGGCATCCGAGTGTTCGCGCATGCGGTGATCCTGTCACGAGCGGGAGGTGATGACCCTTGCGTTTCGCCCCGGGAGGCGCCTACGATCCCTCCAGCCAGTCCACGCAGCGGCATCCGTGCCACCCCTCTCCGGGTGCGGAGGTTTCCCATGCCCCGTTCTTCTCCCAGCGACCCGCCCTGTCAGCGCCCCGAAGATCCGCGCTGCCGCGAGCGGATCGCCCAGCTCGCCGATCCGGGCCTCGGCGCCCTGGTGCGGGCGGCGGCGCTCGGCTGCCGGCAGCCGGCGGCGTTCCTCGCCCTCGCCGGCGAGAGGGGAGTCCGGATCGCGGCGGCCACCGGGATCGCGTCCGGGTGGCTCACGCCGCCACCGGCGCTGCTGACGCCGGCCTTCGCCGCCTCCGGGCCGCTCGCGGACGCGGGCCGGACGACGCCGGAGATCCCCTTCCCGTTCCTCCTCTCGGTGCCCCTTCCGCCGCTCGCCGGGCTCCCGCCGGGGCGCCTCGCGGTGGCGGGCGACGCCCCCCTGCTCGCGGAGGGGGAGGAGAGCGCGCTGCTCGCGCTCCTGGCCGAACAGATCGCCGCCCGCTGGGACTCTCTCCAGCGGCTCGCCGCCCTCGAAGCCGAACAGCGGGAGCTCTACCGGCAGCTCGGGCAGCTGCGGCGCCTGAAAGAGGGGCTCCGCCTGCTGCGCCCGGCCATCGACCAGAGCGTCGATGCGGTCCTCGTGACCTCCTCGAACTTCGCGCCCCCGGGGCCCGTCGTGCTCTACGTCAACGCCGCCGCGGCCCGGCTGCTCGGCTACGACGAGGAGGAGATGGTGGGGATGCTCGTGCGGCGTCTCTACGGCCCGAAGACCGACCCGGAAGCCCTCCTCCGGCTCGGCCAGGCACTCGGAGCCGGGCAGCCGTTCCGCACGACGCTCGAGACCTACCGCAAGGATGGCGGGACGATCTGGCTCGAACGGCAGGTCGCCCCGGTGCGCAACGCCAGCCGCCAGATCACCCAGCTCGTCTCGATCCTGCGCGAGGTGCCCCCTCCCGGCGAACGGAGTCCCGAAGGAGAGTTGCCGCTCACGCAGCTCTTCGGCGAGCCGCCGGATCTCTGCTTCCGCCTCGCCGCCGACGGCACCATCCTCGACCACCAGGAGGCGAGCGGAGAGCTGCTCTACGTCTCCCCCGAACGGTTCCTCCACCGCCGGATGCAGGAGGTCCTCCCGGAGGAGGCGGGCGCGGCCATCACCGCCGGCCTTGCCGAGGCGCTGGAGGGGGAACGGGTGGCGACCCACCGCTACGTGCTGCCGATCGCCGGGAGACCCCGGCGGTTCGAGGCCCGCTTCCTCCCCCTTTCGGAGCGTGAGGTCCTGCTCCTGGTGCGCGCGCTCGGAGAGCTCTCCCCCTCTTGATTTTTACGCCTTGATTACGCCATCCTCGGAGAGCGGCAGCCATCCCCGCCGCTTTCCGAGGTCGTCGTGCCCGTCCCTGCTTTCGCCCCCGAGAGCCCGCACGCTTCCGGCTCCGCCCGCGCGGCCGGGGAGCTCCTCCGCCGCCTCGCTCCCCATCCGCTCGCGGGTCAGCTCGGAACCGGCGCCGCACTCGTCCGCGCCCGGCATGCGGTGCCCGCTCCCGAGCGGTGGCCGAGCGGCCTGCCGGCCCTCGACCGGCTCCTCGGCGGGGGGCTCCTCCCCGGCGAGCTGGTGGAGTGGGTGGGCCGGCGCTCGAGCGGCCGCTGGGCGGCGCTCCTCTCCCTGCTGGCCGCCGTCACCGCCCGTGGCGAAGGGGCGGTGCTGGTCGACGGGGCTGACGCCCTCGAGCCGGCCGACGCGCGGGCGGCGGGGATCGCTCTCCCCCGCCTCCTCTGGACCCGCTGCGCGACCCTCCGGGAGGCCCTCGCCGCCACCGGGATCGCGCTCGCCGGCGGCTGGCCGCTCGTCGCGCTCGACCTGGGCGACGGCCCGCTCCCGGCGGCGGCGGCCGGTGAGGCCACCTGGCAGCGGCTCGCCCGCACCGCCCGAAGCGCCGGTACCACCCTCGTCGTCTCCTCTCCCCGCCGGGTGACCGGCGCCGCGGCCGCCGCGGTGCTGCGCAGCGAGGGGCGCGGCGCCCGCTGGCTCGCCCCGCCCCTGCTCGCCGGCCTGAGCGGCGAGCTGATCCTCGAACGCTCCCGCCGCGGGGAGCGGGAACGGGACGGCGCCCGGGAGCGCCTCCGGCTCGCCGTCCCGCTGGAAGGTGCCCTGGAAGGTGCCAGCCGAGTTGCCGACGACCCGCCGGAAGGTGCCAGGCGAGTTGCGAACCCCGGGGAGGGGCCCCTCCCCGCCCTCCGGGCCGCCGCCTCCTGAGGGAAGCGGATGCCCCGCCTCGCCTGCCTCTGCGTGCCGCTCTTTCCGCTCGCCGCGCGGCTGCGCAGCGAGCCCGAGCTGCGCCACGAGGCGGTGGCGGTGGTCGAGGGGCAGGGGGACCAGGCCCGGATCGTCGCGGCCAGCCGCCGGGCCCGCCAGGGCGGGGTGCGGCGTGGCATGACCCTCTCCCAGGCCCGCGCCCTCCTCTCCGGCCTCGTCGCCCGCGGCCGGGATGCGGAGGGGGAGCGCGCGGCCCGGGAGGCGCTCCTGGAGGTCGCCGAACGCTTCTCGCCGCGGGTCGAGGATGGCGGCGACGGCACGGTCTGGGCCGACCTCGGCAGCCTCCCCTCCCCCGGCGGCCATCCGGAAGAGGAGGAGCGGACCCTCGCCGTCGCCCTCGCCGCCGCCGCCGAACGGATCGGCCTGCCGGCGCGGGTGGGGATCGCCGGCAGCCGGCTCACCGCCCGCCTCGCCGCGCTGGCGCCCGGCTCCCCCACGGTGGTCCCCCCCGGCGGGGACGCCGCCTTCCTCGCCCCGCTGCCGCTCGCCCGGCTCGCCCCCGAGCTCGGTCTTGGCGCGCAGCTCGCGCGCTGGGGACTCGCCGCCATCGGTGATTTCGCCGCCCTGCCGGCCGCCGAGGTGGCGGCTCGACTCGGTGAGGCCGGCACCCGGCTCCACCGCCTCGCGCGCGGCCTCGACGAGACCCCGCTCGTCCCCCGCGAACCGCCCTCCGAGCTGCGGGAGGGGCTGGAGCTGGAGTGGCCGCTCGCCGCCCTCGAGCCGTTCCTCTTCGTCGCCCGCACGGCGCTCGAGCGCCTCTGCCAGCGCCTCGAAGGGAGCGGCCTCGGCTGTGCGCGGCTCGGCCTCGCGCTCCGCCTCGAGCCGGAGGGGCACGACGAGCGCGCCCTCGCCCTGCCCGCCCCCACCTGCGAGGCGAAGACGCTCCTCACCCTGGTACGCCTCGACCTCGAGCGCCGCCCCCCCGGCGGCGCGGTCGCCGCCTTCGTCTTTACCGCCTGGCCCGGGACGCCGCGGGCCGCGCAGCTCTCCCTCTTCGGTCCCCCCGATCTCTCCCCGGAGCGGCTGGCGACCACCCTCGCCCGCCTCTTCGCCCTCCTCGGCCCCGGCCGCGTCGGCTCCCCGCACCCCCTCGACGCCCACCGTCCGGAGGGGTTCGCACTCCTCCCCTACACCCCGCCGTCCCCCCCGCCGACCGCGCGCCCGGCCCCTCCGGCCCGCGGCCTGCTCGCCGTGCGCTCCCTGCGTCCGCCGCTCCCGCTCGAAGTCCACACCGCCCCCGACGGCCGCCCCGTCGAGCTCCGCCCCCTGGCCGGCGAGGAGGCGGCCGGACGGCCGCAGCTCGCCGGGCGCGTGCGCATCGCCGCCGGCCCCTGGCAGCTCGAAGAGGGCTGGTGGACCGATCACCCCCTGGGACGCGAGTACTGGGACGTCGAGCTCGCCGGCGGCACCCTCTGCCGCCTCTGCCGCGATCCCGCCACCGGCGCCTGGCACGCCGACGGGATCTACGACTGACTCGATCTCATTCCACGTGGTAGGTTGGAGTTCCTGCTCAGCGTCGTCCATGCGTCCGGAGACCCCACCGTTCTGCCCAACCCTTCGCTGTCGCTGACCCTCTCCCGGAGGTTCCGATGTCCGTCGCCCGCCTGCTCACCGCCTGTCTGCTCCTCTTCGCTGCCACCTCCGCCGCCCTCGCCGCCGACTCCGGTGCCCGCCCCGCCGCGGCGCTCTTCGAGCTCTCGCCGCTCGACGCGGTCGACCTCTACGTGACCGCGCCGTTCGATCTCGACGCGGTGCGGGCCGAGGACGTCCAGCGGCAGGCGGAGGGACTGCCGCCCCGCTTCGCGATCCCCGAACCGGTGCGGATCACCCCGGCCGAGCGCGGCTCCTGGGAGTGGCTCCCCGACGGGCGTCTCGTCTGGCGGCTGCGGGTGGGGGCCCCGGGAGCGGTCTCTCTCAACCTCGGCTTCACCCGCTACCGGATGCCGCCGGGAGGCCGGCTGCTCATCTACTCCGCCGATCAGAAGCACGTGGTGCGGCCGTTCACCGCCGCGGACAACGCGGAGCACGGCGAGCTCTGGACGCCGGTGGTGCCCGGCTGGGATCTCGTGATCGAGCTCCTCCTGCCCGCCGCCGAGGTGGCCGCTCTCGAGCTCGAGCTCGGCTCGGTGAACCAGGGCTACCGCGGCTTCGGGCTCGATCGGGAGCCCGAGTCGGGCTCCTGCAACATGGACGTCGCCTGCCTGACCGCGGAGGCCCCCTGGGCCCAGTGGCGCGAGGTCGCCCGGGCGGTGGGCGTGATCTCCACCGGCGGCAGCACCTTCTGCACCGGCTCGCTGCTCAACAACACCGCCCAGGACAAGAAGATGCTCTTCATGACCGCCTACCACTGCGGTGTCCACGCCAGCAACGCGGCCTCGCTCGTCGTCTACTGGAACTACGAGAACTCCACCTGCCGCGTGCCGGGAAGCGCCCAGAGCGGCCAGGGCGGCAACGGCAGCCTCTCGCAGTTCCACACCGGCGCGTACCTCCGGGCCGAGTACTCCGGCTCGGACTTCACGCTCGTCGAGCTCGCCGGCCCGCCGGTTGCGGCGTTCAACCACTACTGGGCGGGCTGGGATCGCACCCCGTACACCGCCCCCGGCGGCCCCGGCAACGGCGACCACGCCTGCGGCCCCGAACCGGCCGCGCTCTGCGCCGCGATCCACCACCCCAACACCGACGAGAAACGGATCACCTTCGTCGAAACGAACACCGCCACGACCGGCTACAACAACCCGGTCTCGCCGGGGGCGGGCACGCACGTCCACGCCTACTGGGATCCGACCCCGATCTTCCCGCCGAACCCGGGCCAGGCGATCCCGCCCCAGGTGACCGAACCCGGCTCCTCCGGCTCACCGCTCTACAACGCGGCGCGGCGCTTCCTCGGCCAGCTCCACGGCGGCCCCTCCTACTGCGGCGCCACCGGCGAGAGCCTCTCCGACTACTACGGCAGCCTCCCGGTCTCCTGGGACCGGGCGGGTTCGACCCCGGCCACGCGCGCCCGGGATTGGCTCGATCCGCTCGGCCTCGCCCCGCTGACCCTCGACGGACGTCCCGACTGCAACCCGCCCGCGACGCCGACCGGCCTCACCGCCACCCCGAACGGCGACAACCGGATCGATCTCTCCTGGAGCCCGGCGGCGGGCGCCACGAGCTACCGGGTCCTGCGCAGCGAGGGCACCTGCGCGGCGGCGGGCGCGTTCCTGCCGCTCGCGAGCGGGATCACCGGCACCACGTACAGCGATCTCACCGCCTCGGGTGGCACCTCCTACGCCTACCGGATCGTGGCGGTGGACGACCTGCAGCCGTGTGAATCCCCCGCGAGCGCCTGCGTCGAGGCCGTCACGACCGGGCCCTGCCGCCTGCCGCCGGTCTTCGCCGGGATCGCCACCGCGGTCAACTCGGGCACGGAGAGCTGCGGCATCGACCTCTCCTGGAACTCCGGTACGAGCCGCTGCGGTGGCGGGATCGTCTACAACGTCTACCGCGGCACCGATCCGGAGTTCGTCCCCGGCCCCGGGAACCTCCTCGCGAGCTGCCTGACGACGACCACCTTCCACGACGCGGCGCTCTTCCCGGATACGGCGTACCAGTACGTCGTTCGGGCCGAGGACGGCACCGGGCAGGGAACCGGTCTCTGCGCGAACGGCAACGAGGAGACGAACCTCGTCCACCGCGGCGCCACGCCGACCGGACCCGACGTCGACTTCTTCCACGACGACCTGGAGAGCGGCACCGCCCGCTGGACGACGGACGGCGGCACCAACGACTGGTCGCTCGCGACCGCCGCGAGCCATTCGCCCACCCACAGCTGGTTCGTGCCGGACCCGAACACTTCGGTCGACCGGCGCCTGCGCCTGGCCTCCCCGCTCACCCTGCCGTCCGCGGCGAGCCTCAGGCTCGAGTTCTGGCACCGGTACCAGCTGGAGAACCGCTGGGACGGCGGCGTGCTCGAATGGTCGCTCAACGGCACGAACTGGTATGACATCCTCGCGGGCGGCGGCGGCATACCGGCCGACAACGACCGCCTCGTCGCCGGCGGCTACCCGGCGACGCTCAACAGCTCGGCGAACCCGCTCGGCGGCCGCCCGGCCTGGACCGGTAACAGCAGCACCTTCGTCCGCACCGAGGCCGATCTCACCGATTTCGCCGGCCGTACGGTCACCTTCCGGTGGCGGTTCGGAAGCGACTCCTCGGTCGCGAGCACGGGCTGGTACGTGGACGACGTGCGGCTCTTCTACGGCTCGACCTGCCTCCCGGCCGGAGCGCCGCTCTTCCAGGACGGCTTCGAAGGGGGTTCGTTCGCGGCCTGGAGCGGCGTCTGGCCGGCGGGCTGAGCCGGCGCCCTACGCCGCCGCCGGGCCCCGCTTCTCGGCGGCGGTCAGCTCCGGGAGCGGGGGCAACGGCTCGCGCAGGCCGGCGAGCAGGCCGCGGAGCTTGGCGGTGACGGCCGCGGTGTTGCGCCGCGGCAGCTCCCGCAGATAGGCCGCCGGCAGCGCCACCGCGCTCCAGGCGAGGAAGCTCGCCCACTGGAGGGGGTTGGCGTACTTGCGCACGAAGATCGCGGTCGAGCGGGCGGTGCGGAAGGTCCGGCCCGGCGTGTAGCCGCCCACCGACGGCGAGACCATGTGCCAGAGCCGGGCGCGGTGGGCGTACCAGCAGGTGAAGCCGGCGCGGCGCATCCGCACGCACCAGTCGGCGTCTTCCACCCCGACGTGGTAGACCGGATCCCAGAGGCCGGTGGCGACCATCGCCTCGCGCCGGATCAGCATGCAGCAGCCGTTGACGTAGGCGACCTCCTCGTCGCGATCCCAGCGGCCCCGGTCGAGCTCCCCCATCCCCCGCTCGCTCGTCACCGCCTCGCGGAAGCGCAGCCGTCCACCCGCCGACCAGAGCCGGGCGCGGTCGGCGTAGTAGAAGGTCTTCGGCCCGACGCAGCCGATCCGGGGGTCGCGTTCGGCGACCGCGAGGAGCTCGGCGACGAGCTGCGGGTCGGCCTCGATGTCGTTGTTGAGCAGCATGAGCCAGTCGAAACCGGCAGCGAGCGCCCAGCGGATCCCGAGGTTGAGCCCGCCGGAGATCCCGAGGTTCGGCTCGGTGCGGATCTGATGGACCTGCGGGAAGGCGGCGACGACCGCCGCCGTCGAGCCGTCGGTCGAGCCGTTGTCGACGTGGACGAGCGTGAGCCCCGGATGCGGGATCCTCGCGAGGCTGCCGAGCGAGAGCAGCGTCAGCTCGCGCCCGTTGTAGTTGAGGACGATCGCGGCGATGCGCGGCAAGGCGGACATCGGCGGGGGGGCCGCGCTCAGCCGGCGAGCAGATGGCGGGCGATGACCAGCCGCTGCATCTCGCTCGTGCCTTCGTAGATCGTGGTCACCCGCACGTCCCGGTAGAGCCGCGCGATCTCGTACTCCTCGGAGAAGCCGTTGCCGCCGTGGATCTGCAGGGCATCGAAGCAGGCCCGGTTCGCCGCCTCCGAGGCGTAGAGCTTCGCCTCCGAGGCGAGCCGCCCCGCCTCCGGGCTGCGCTCGGAGAGCGCCGCCGCGTGCCGGGTGAGGGTGCGGGCCGCGGCGAGCTCGGTGGCCATCCGGGCGAGCGTGAAGCGCACCGCCTGGTGCTCGACGATCGGCACCCCGAACTGCACCCGCTCCCGGGCGTAGGCGAGCGCGAGCTCGAGCGCCCGCTGGTGGATGCCGACCGCCTGCGCGGCGATGCCGAGGCGGGAGTGGTCGAGGGTGGCGAAGGCGATCCGCAGCCCCTGTCCCTCCGCGTCGAGCAGGTGCGAGGCAGGCACCCGGCAGGCGTTGAAGAAGAGCGAGCCGGTCACCGAGGCGCGCAGGCCCATCTTCTCCTCCGGCGCGCCGGCGGCAAAGCCGGGCATCTCGCGGCCGACGACGAAGGCGCTGATCCCCCGCTTGCCCGCCGCCGGATCGGTCCGCGCGAGCACCACGAACCACTTCCCGATGCTGGCGTTCGTGATCCACGCCTTCTGCCCGTCGAGGATCCAGTCGTCGCCGTCGCGCCGGGCCACGGTCTGCATCGCTCCGGCGTCGCTCCCCGACCCCGGCTCGGTGAGGCCGAAGCCGCCGAACTCGGCGCCGGCAGCGAGCTCCGGGAGCACCCGGCGGCGGAGCTCGTCGCTGCCGAAGCGCTGGATCGGCCACTGGCAGACCGAGTTCGTCACGCTCATCGTCACCGCGGTCGAGGGGCAGACCCGCGCCACCTCCTCCACCGCGAGGCAGTAGGTCAGCGGGTCCTGGCCCGCGCCGCCGTACTCCTCGGCGACGAGCATGCCGAGCAGCCCCATCTCCCCCATCTCCCGCAGCACCGCGACCGGCAGCTCGTGGCTGCGGTCCCGCTCGGCGAGCCCCGGGCGCAGCCGCTCCTCGGCGAAGCGGCGCACCTCGGCGCGGAGCAGCTCCTGCTCCTCGGTGAGCGCGAAGTCGAGTCCGGATCCGGGAGGCATCGCCGCGCCCTCTCAGGCCCGGAGGATCTGCTCGGCGATCACGAGCTTCTGGATCTCGCTCGTGCCCTCGTAGATCTCGGTGATGCGGGCGTCGCGGAAGTAGCGCTCGACGTTGTACTCGCGGGTGTAGCCGTAGCCGCCGTGGATCTGGAGCGCCTTGTTCGTGACCCGCTGCGCGGCCTCCGAGGCGAAGAGCTTCGCCTGCGCCGCCTCGAGCGAGTAGCGCCCTCCCTGCTGCTTCTTCCAGGCCGCCTTCCAGGTCAGCAGCCGGGCGGCGTCGATCTCGACCGCCATGTCGGCGAGGTAGAACTGGATCGTCTGGAACTCGGCGATCGCGCGGCCGAACTGCTGGCGTTCGCGCGCGTAGCGGCGCGCCTCCTCGAACGCCCCCCGGGCGATGCCGACCGCCTGCGCGGCGATCCCGATCCGGCCGCCGTCGAGCGTCGCCATCGCGATCCGGAAGCCCTGCCCCTCGTCGCCGAGCCGGTAGCGGGCGGGCACCCGGAGGTTCTCGAAGAAGAGCTCGGTGGTGCCGGAGGCCTGCACGCCGAGCTTGTACTGATGCCCGCCGCGGGTCAGGCCGGGGGTGTCCATCGGCACCAGGAAGGCGGTGATCCCCTTGTGGCCGCGGCTGAGATCGACCGAGGCGAAGACGATCGCCACGTCGGCCGCGAGCCCGTTGGTGATGAAGACCTTGCTGCCGTCGAGCAGGTAGTCGTCGCCGTCGCGCCGGGCCGTGGTGCGGAGCGCCGCGGCGTCGCTCCCTGCCTCCGGCTCGGTGAGGGCGAAGCAGCCGATCTTCTCGCCGGCGGCGAGCGGGGTGAGGAACTCCCGCTTCTGCTCCTCGGTGCCGAAGGCGAGGATCGGATCGCAGACGAGCGAATTGTTCACCGAGAGGATCACCCCGCTCGAGGCGCAGGCGCGGCTGATCTCCTCGATCACGAGGCAGTAGGAGACGACGTCCATCCCCGCCCCGCCGTACTGCTCCGGAACCGCCACCCCGGTGAGCCCGAGCTCGGCCGCCCGGGCGAAGAACTCGCGCGGGAAGACCCCGCTCTCGTCGATCTCCTTCGCCCGCGGCGCCACCACCTCGGCCGCGAAACGGCGCACCGTGTCCTGCAGGAGAAGCTGCTCTTCGCTGAGCTCGATCCGCATCGCTGGGCCTTCCCTTCCGTTCTGGCCGCCGGGCCGTCAGGTATCGGCGGGCATGGTAGCAACGCCCCTTCCCGAGGGTCAACGAAGCGCCGCGCCGCCGCGGCCCGCCCTTCTCGCCGCCGCGCGCTTCTGCCAGAATCCGCGCCATGAGCACCGAGAGACTCTCCTACCTCCCGATCGAGATCCGCAGCTATCTCCCCACCGGCTGGGGGCTGGTCGCAGGGACCGAGCCCCGCTGGGACGAGCGCAAGGAGACCTGGACCGCCGCGGTCTACGACCTCGCGGACAACGAGTGGACGGTGCGGGTAACGGAGGCGGCCGCCGGCAAGCAGGGGCGGCTGCCGGCGCTCAAGCAGGCGATCGACGAGGTCTTCTACCGCTCGCTGCGCTGAGCGGACGGGAGCCGCCGGACGCCGTCCCTCGCCGGATGGCCCCGCGAAGCCGGGAGACGAACGATGGAGTCAACGCGTACCGAAGACAGCGGTGGGACCGCACCGCCGGCGGCCGCGCCGCTTTCGCCCGCCGAGATCGCGGCCCGGATCGACCACACGCTCCTCCGGCCCGAGGCGACCGCGGCCGACATCGCGCGGCTCTGCGCGGAGGCCCGGGAGCACGCCTTCTGCTCGGTCTGCGTGAACCCGGGCCACGTCCGGCAGGCCGCCAACCTCCTGCAGGGCAGCGGGGTGCGGGTCTGCTCCGTGGTCGGCTTCCCGCTCGGCGCCACCACCCCCGAGGTCAAGGCGATGGAGGCGCGGGCCGCGATCCGCGACGGCGCCTCGGAGATCGACATGGTGCTCAACATCGGCGCGCTCCGGGGGCGGGACGAGGCGCTGGTCCTGCGCGACCTCCGCGCGGTGGTCGAGGCCTGTCACGAGGGGGGAGCGCGGCTGAAGGTGATCTTCGAGAACGCGCTGCTCACCGACGAGGAGAAGCTCGCCGCCTGCCGGCTCGCGATGCAGGCCGGCGCTGACTTCGTCAAGACCTCGACCGGCTTTTCGACCGGCGGCGCGACCGTCGCGGACGTGGCGCTGATGGCCCGGGCCGTGGCTTCCGGCGGGCTCGGGGTGAAGGCCGCCGGGGGGATCCGCGGCTACGACGACGCCGTGGCGATGCTCGCCGCCGGCGCCACCCGCCTCGGCACGAGCTCCGGGGTGCGGATCGTCGAGGAGGCGCGGGCGCGGGCCGCGGGACGGACCGCCGCTCCGGCCGCCGGCGGCGGCGACGGGTACTGACCCGCGGGCCGGGCGGCGCGCGCCGGGCGAACGGCACGCCTCCCCGGTCAGAAGCGCAGCAGCCGGCGGGCGAGCGGGGCCACGAGGTGCCCCAGGACGCTCGGCACGATCCGCCCCGCCCGGAAGGCGTGGAAGCGGTAGGCGCTCTCGGCGGCGAGCAGCAGCGAGGCGGCGAAGAGGAGGGCGTCGCCGGCCCCGGCCTCGCCCGCCGCCAGCAGTTGCGGCGTGGTGATGATTCCCGCCGCCGCCAGCGCTCCGGTCGCGATCACCGCGTGCCCGGTCGCCCGCAGCGGTTCGTGGCCGTAGGCAGCCTCGAGCCGGCGCTGCACCGGTTCGGCGAGCAGTCCCCAGAGCGGCGCGAGCGTCCGCACCCAGCTCTCCCGCCCGGAGTGCAGCAGCCTCCGGGCGACCAGCCGCGACTCGGAAGGGTCGTAGTCCACCGCGCTCGCGAAGCTGTCCTCCGGAGGCGTTTCCCGCAGGAGGAAGCGATGGGGCTCCCGGCCGACGGCCGCCACGGGAGGGCTCTCGCTGCCGGCGAGCCCGTACCCCCGGCCCCGGAAACGGATCAGGGTGGTCGGTGTCCAGTGCGGCTTCGGGAGGATGGAGAGCACCTCCAGCTCGCCGTCACCAAGCTCGCGGACCTCGTCGTCCCGGAGCGCGGCGACCTGTCGCGCCGTGTTCAGCTCGCGCCGCCGCCGGGTGGCGGCCGATTCCACCGGGCCTCCGAAAAGGCGCCGGAACGGGCGCCCCACCGCGCGTCCGATGCCGACGACGACCACCACCGGCAGCGAGCCGAACGGCTCGGAGAAGATCCAGGCGAACATGATCCGGATGCCGGAGTCGAAGAGCAGGAACGGGCTCCACGGGTACGACCGCAGCGCCCACCCTCCGCTCTCCGCCCTCCCCGTCGCGCAGGCGAGCGCCTCGTAGAGACCGACGAGGGTGAAGACGAACGCGGGGGCGAAGAGCAGGGCGGCGGAGATGATGGTGCCCCGCACCGCCGAGTAGGTTTGCCGGGCTTCGAGCCGGCGCTGCAGATCAGCGGGCAGCAGGCCGAGCAGCGGCGCGGCCAGGAGCTGCGCGAACCGCGCCTGATCCCGGCGCGCCCGCCCTCGCCGCTCCCGGGCCTCGGCCTGGCAGGCAGCCGCCGAGAACGGCAGGACCGCCCGCATCACGAGCCCCTCCGGCCAGGGCGCGAGGTCGTAGACCACCCCCGTTCCCCGGGGGGTCGCGGCGACGACCTCCCAGAGACCTTCGACCCCTTCGACCTCGATCGCCGTGCCGGGCATCCAGGGCCGGGTCGGCGTGGCGGGCTGTCGCGCCCGCCACCCCTCCATCTCCCGGCTGCTCTCGACGCGCAGACGCTCCGGATCGGCGGCCGAACGGATCAGCATCCGGCCGGGGGCGACCATCGTCCGCAGGTCACCGGCCGCCGCCGGCGTCGAGGAGGCTGGGTTCCCGGTCACGCGGTTCGAGCCCGGAGCGGGAATCAGGCCGGCCGCGGGCGGCTGCCGGGTTTCTCGGGAGCGGAGCCTGTGCCGCAGAGGGGGCAGCTCTCCGGCGGGTGGGCGGGCAGGTCGAGCCGAGCGAGGGCGGTGAGCGGCACGGGCAGCCCGAGCGGCCCGCTGCTGCGGTCGAGGATCGCCCCGACCCCGCTGATCACGGCACCGGCCGCGAGCGCGAGCTCGACGGTCTCGCGGGTCGACTTGCCGGTCGTCACCACGTCCTCGATCACCACGACCCGCTCCCCCTCCCGGAGCGCGAAGCCGCGCCGCAGCGCGAGCGCCGCGTCCACCCGTTCGGCGAAGCGGAACGGGACGCCGAGGGCGGCCGCCACCTCGTGGCCGATGATCACGCCCCCGAGAGCCGGGGAGAGCACCGAGTCGACCGGCACCCCCGCCAGCCGAGCGGCGAGCAGCTCCCCCACCCGGCGGGCCCGCCGGGGCTCTTCGAGCAGGAGCGCGCACTGCACGTAGGCCGGGGAGTGGAGGCCCGAGGAGAGCTGGAAGTGGCCGCGCCGCAGGGCGCCGCTCGCTTCGAGGAGGGCGAGGACCTCCGTGGCCGGATCAGTCGTCGGCGGCGGCTTCGTCGGGTCGTCGGATCGCATACTGCTCCATCTTCTTGTAGAGGTTCGAGCGCGGGGTGTCGATCGCCTGCGCCGTCTGGCTGACGTTCCAGTCGTTCTCCTCGAGCTTCCGCACCAGGTAGAGCCGCTCGGCCTCGTCGCGGAACTCCCGGAGCGTGGGCAGCGAGAAGAGCGCCGGCCCGATCCCCGGCTGCGCCGCGCCGAGCGCCGCCACCACCGCCGCCCGGTCGATCACCGGCCCGGGGGCGAGGATCAGCAGCCGCTCGACCAGGTTCCGCAGCTCGCGCACGTTCCCCCGCCAGGGGAGCGCTTTCAGGAAGGCGAGCGCCTCGTCGTCGAGCCGGCGCGGCCGGTAGCTCTGCAGCTCGGTGAAGCGGCGCACGAAATGGTCGACGAGGACCGGCAGGTCCTCGATGTGCTCGCGCAGCGCCGGGGTGCGCACCGGCACCACGTTGAGCCGGAAGTAGAGATCCTCCCGGAAGCGCCCGGCCTCGATGTCCGCCGGGAGATCGCGGTTCGTCGCCGCCACCACCCGGACGTCGACCCGCACCACCCGCGCCGCCCCCACCGGCTCCACCTCGCCGTTCTGGAGCACACGGAGCACCTTCGCCTGGGTTCGCGGCGACATGTCGCCGATCTCGTCGAGGAAGATCGTCCCGCCGTCGGCGGCGACGAACTTCCCCACCTGCTTCCGGACCGCGCCGGTGAAGCTCCCCTTCTCGTGACCGAAGAGCTCCGACTCGATCAGCTCGTCGGGGATCGCGGCGCAGTTGACCTGGACGAAGGCCCGGTCGCGGCGCGGCGAGAGGCGGTGGATCTCGCGCGCGACGAGCTCCTTGCCGGTGCCGCTCTCGCCGGTGACGAGGACCGTGGCGGTGGTCGGGGCCGCGAGCCCGATCGTCTCGCGCAGCCGCTGCATCGCCGGGGAGCTGCCGACCAGCTCCTCCGAATCGCCCCGCTGCCGCCGCGCCTCGCGCTGCAGACGGCTGCTCTCCACCGCGTTGCGCAGCGAGAGGAGCACGCGGTCGCGCGCGAGCGGCTTCTCCAGGAAATCGAACGCCCCCTGCCGGGTCGCCTCGACCGCGGTCTGCACGTCGCCATGGCCGGTGATCATCAGCACCGGGACGTCGTGACCCCGCTCGCGCAGCATCCGCAGCACCGCGAGCCCGTCGAGGCCGGGCATCTTGATGTCGAGCAGGAGCGCGTCCGGCTGCCGCTCGGCCACCCGGCGGAGCGCGGCGTCGCCATCGGCCGCCTCGTCGACCCGGTAATCCTCGAACTCGAGGATCATCCGCAGGCTGTCGCGGATCGCCTTCTCGTCGTCGACCACCAGCACCGAGGCGCGCCAGGAGGAGCTCATCTGGCGGATCCTACCGGATCCCCGGCGGGCGAAATGAGCGCGGGCCGGGAACCCGAACGGCTCCCGGCCCGCTCTAGAACAATCGCGCCCCCGGCTTCAGGGCACGCGGGTGACGGCGAAGAAGGAGGCCTCGCGCCCCTCGCCACGCTGCGGAAAGCGCTTCACGTAGAGGCGCAGGAACTCGCCGCTGCGCAGGCGGCGCACCTCGCGCTCGAAGGTGGCGACGTCCTTGACCGGCTGGCCGTTGACCTCGGTGACGACATCGCCGGGAGCGAGCCCCTGCTCCACCAGCGGGCTCGTGGCGCCGACCTCGGTGATCAGGATCCCTTCGGTACCCGCCGGCAGGCCGTGCCCCTGGCGCAGCATCGCCGACAGATCCCGGTAGTCGAGGCCGAGCCACTCGATCCCCGGCGCGGTCGCCGGCTTGGAGGTCCGTCCGACGTCGCCGCCGAGGCCCGGCCGCTCGCCGAGCGTGACCTCGACGGTGCTCCGCTTGCGATCGCGCAGGATGCCGAGCCGCACCTTCTCCCCGGGGCGGCGCGACGAGACGTAGTCGATCAGATCGCGGGTCTCGCGGATCTCCCGGCCGTCGACCTCGAGCACCACGTCGCCGTGGCGGAGCCCCGCCTTGCCGGCCGGCGTGTCGGGCTCGACCGACACCACGAGGGCGCCCCTGCCCTCGTCGAGACCGAAGGCGGGGGCGCGCTCGCGGTCGAGGTTCTGGATGTTGATCCCGAGGTAGCCGCGGCTCACGCGGCCCTGGTCGCGCAGCTGCGGGAGGATCGCCTTGAGGGTGTCGACCGGAACGGCGAAGCCGATGTTCTCGGCGCCCCAGTTCATCGCGGTGGCGATCCCGACCACCTCGCCCGCGAGGTTGACGAGCGGGCCGCCCGAGTTGCCCCGGTTGATCGCCGCGTCGGTCTGGATGAAGTTCTCGAACGAGAGGTCGCGGTTGACGCCGATGGTGCGGCCCTTGGCCCCCACCACCCCCACCGTCACCGTCTGGCCGAGCAGGAGGGGATTGCCGATCACCATCACCCAGTCGCCCACCCGCAGCCGCCCGCTGTCGCCGAGGGGCAGATACGGGAGGGGCCGGCCGGCGTCGATCTGGAGCACCGCGAGGTCGGTCTCCTCGTCGAGCCCCTTGATCTCGGCCTTGTAATCCCGGTCCCCGAGGTGGACCTTCACCTCGGTGGCGTCGGCGACCACATGGTGGTTGGTCACGACGAGACCGTCGGCGCTGATCACGAAGCCGCTGCCGCCGGACTGGTTGCGGAACTCCCGCGGCCGGCTCGGACGCGCCTCCTCTTCCGGCTGCGAGCGCGGCCCGAAGAAGAACTCGAACGGATCGAGGCGTCGCCCCTGCCGCTGGTTGTCGAGGCGCTCGATCCGCACCGCCTCGATCGAGACCACCGCCGGCAGCGTCCGTTCGGCGAGGTCGGCGAAACCGGGCAGGGCGAACGAGCCGCCCGCGCCCTGGGGAGCGGCACCAACGGCGGGTGGTGGCGGTGGCGGCGCGGCGGGCGAGGCGGCGCTCAGGCCCGGCGTACCGAGCAGGAAGAACCCCAGCGCGACCGCGCCGAAGAGAGTGACGAAGGTGGCGAACTCACGGCTCTTCATGGAACGGATCTCCTCTCGCCCGGCAGAATCGCTTCCGGGCACGACGCTGCGCAGGAGAAGCAAAGCGCGTGCCGGATGGCCGGTCTCCCGCGCTCCCGGGAGTGGCCCCGGTGCCGCGCCAGATTGGCGCGGCGCGCCGGCGCCAGCGGTTGCGCGTGTTTCCGGAGAGTGGTATGTTGCTGCCGCAGCTTGCCTTGCCGAAAGCGAAGGTGGGCCTCGTGCCCGCCTTTTTTTTCGCCAGTGCAACGTGAGGAGATGGCAACGAAGATCGACGCCGAGCTGGTCGCAGAGCTGGAATCCCTGGCCGCCGCGAGCGGATGCGAGCTCGTGCATTGCGAGTTCAAGGGCGGCGTGCTGCGGCTCTTCATCGACCGGCCGGACGGAGTCACGCTCGAGGATTGCGAGCATGTCTCGCGGCAGGCTTCGGCGTTGCTCGACGTCGCCGATTTCGGCTCGTCCCGCTACACGCTCGAGGTGAGCTCGCCGGGGCTCGACCGGCAGCTCTACCGCCCGCGCGACTACCGGCGCTTCGCCGGCCGGCGGGTGCGCGTCACCTATCGTCCGGAGGCGGCCGAGGCCCGGAAGCGCACCGTGGTCGGACGCCTCGAGGCGCTCACCGGCGAGGACGACGCGGCGACGGTCATCCTGCGGATGGCCGAAACCCCGGACGAGGAACCCCTCGCCATCCCGCTCGCGGCCGTCGTGACCGCACGGCTCGAGATCGAACTGTAGGACCGGTCAGAAGAGATACGAACGATGGCTCAGCAGGCACAGACCCCCGAGAGCAACCTCACCGAGATGCTGCGGCAGGCGGCGCGCGAGAAGGAGATCGACTTCGAGCGCTGGGTCGCCGCGCTCGAGGATGCGATGGCCTCGGCGGCGAAGAAACAGCACCGGATCAAGGAGCCGGTCCGCGCCCACATGGACCGCGAGACCGGCAAGTTCGAAGCCTTCATCGTCAAGCAGGTGGTCGAGGAGGTCACCGACCCGGCCGCCGAATGGTCGGTCGAGGAGGCCCAGGATCACCGGCCGGGCGCGGTGGCGGGCGACGAGATCCTCCTCCCGGTCTCCACCGAGGGTCTGGGGCGGATCGCCGCGCAGTCGGCCAAGCAGGTCCTCTACCAGCGGGTGCGGGAGGCGGAACGGGAGAAGATCTACAACGAGTACATCGATCGCGTCGGCGAGATCGTCAACGGCACCGTGAAGCGGTTCGAACGCCGCGACATCATCGTCGACCTCGGCCGCACCGAGGCGATCGTCCCGCTCGAGCGCCACCAGTCCCGCAGCGAGCGCTACAGCCAGGGAGAGCGGATCCGCGCCGTCATCCACGAGGTGCACAAGCAGCCCAAGGGGCCGCAGGTGGTCCTCTCGCGGACCAGCACCCAGCTCCTGATCAAGCTCTTCGAGATGGAGGTCCCGGAGATCTACGACGGCACCGTGGTGATCAAGAACGCCGTGCGGGCCCCCGGCGAACGGGCCAAGGTCGCGGTCTACAGCCGCGAGCGCGACGTCGACCCCGTCGGTGCCTGCGTGGGGATGAAGGGCTCGCGCGTGCAGGCGATCATCCGCGAACTGCGCGGCGAGAAGATCGACATCATCGAGTACAGCGACGACCTCGTGACCTTCGCCCAGAGCGCCCTCGCGCCGGCCAAGATCACGCGCGTCTCGGTCCACCAGCAGGCGACCGTCCCGCACCTCGACGTGATCGTCGAGGACGAGCAGCTGGCGCTCGCGATCGGCAAGCGGGGACAGAACGTCCGGCTCGCCTCGGAGCTGATCGGCTGCCGGATCGACATCAAGAGCGAGAGCGACGTGAAGGGCGAGGTGGCCGACGCGCTCGCCCGGCTGCTCCAGACCGAGCTCGCCGCCGCCGCGCCGCCGCCCGACGAAGAGGTGGACTTCGCCCGCTTCCCGGAGCTCGCGGCGGAGACGATCGAGGCCCTCCAGGGCTCCGGCCTCGGCACCGTGCGGGCGATCGCCGAGACCTCGCCCGAGGAGCTGCAGGAGATCGAAGGGGTCGATGCCGGGCTCGCCGAGCGGCTGCTCGCCCACGCCGCCGAGCGGATCGCCGAGCTCGATGCCGAGCCCGAGGCCGAGGCTCACGAGGTGGTCGCGGATCTCGTGGCCGCCGCCGAGCAGCCGAGCGCCAGCACGATCTCGGATCAGGACTTCCTCGCGGCCCTGAGCAGGGCGTTCCAGGAGAGCGAGCGTCAGAAGTCGCTCACGCAGGGCGAGACCGACGGCGAGCTCGCCGCCACCGACGAGACTCCCGCCGAGGAGCCGTCCGAGGGGTGAGGCCCGCGGCGAGAGCCGTCCGCGCCGCGCGCCGCAGGAGAGAGTGAAGCATGGGAAAGATTCGAGTCCAGGACCTGGCGAAGATGATGGGGATCCCCGCCCAGGATCTCGTCTTCAAGCTGCGGTCCATCGGCGTGCGGATCGAGGGAGATGACGCCGGCATCGACACCGACGTGATCCAGGCGATCCTGCAGGGCAAGAAGCTGCCCTCGCCGCGAGAGGTGATCATGGACGACAGCGCGCCGGATGGCGCGCCGGCTCCTGCTGCCCCGAGCGCCCCCGCCGCGCCGGCTCGTCGCCCCCAGGTCAACCCCCTGCGTCCGACGCGGCCCCGGACGATCATTCAGCGCGCCGACGGCGCGATCAAGACCCTGCCGGCATCGGAGCGGCCGGTGCCACCGGCCGTCGAGGCGGCTCCACCCGCGCCGGAGGCCGTGGCGAGCGCTCCGGAGGCGGTACCGGAACCGGCACCCCCGGCACCTTCGGCTCCCCCGGAACCTCCGGCGCCATCGGCCCCGCCCGAACCGGCGCCCGCACCCGCCGCCCCGCCGGCAGCGGCCGCGGCGAGCGCGCCCGAAACGCCGGCGCCGCCCAGGGCGGCCGCCCCCCGGGCCACGCCGCCACCAGCCCGGCCGGCGGCGCCGCCCTCCGGCCGGAGTCCGGCAGGTCCGGCCCGGCCGGCCGCGCCCGGCAGCCGCCCCCCCTACCCCGGGAGCCCGCGCCCACCGGCGCGTCCCGGGACCCGGCCGGGATACGGCGCCGGTCCCCGGCCAGCGGGTCCGGCCCGGCCGGCCGGTCCGCGCCCGGCGGGCCCCGGACGTCCCCGGCCGCTGGTCACTCCGGGGGGCCGCCCCCCGACGCTTCCGCCGTTGCGGAGTCCCGCCGGCCGCGCCGCTACGCCCGGCAGCCGGGGTCCGGCTCCGGCCCCGGCCACCGGACGGGAAACCGGCCGGCGCCCGCCGGCCCCCGCCGCGCCGCCCCAGCTCGCCGACCGGCTGCGCAAGACGAAACGCGGCGTCAAGAAGCCCGTCGGGCCTCAGGTCAAGGACGAGGATCTCCGCACCTTCCGTGGCAGCCTCGAAGAGATCGAGGAGGTCGTCGACCAGGCGGTGGCGCCGACCGGGGCGGTCAGCGGCCGCCGCCGCCGCCGCGCCGAGAGCCGCGGCGAGACGATCGAGCCGGCCGGTCCGGCGCTCGTCGCCCGTTCCGAGAAGGGCGAGAGCGAGGAGGGTCCGCTCGTGATCTCCGAAGGGATGACGCTGCGCGAGTTCGCCGATCGTCTCGGCGTGAAGGCGAAGGACCTGATCAAGGCGCTCTTCGATCGCGGCATGATGGCGACGATCAACTTCGTCATCGAGCCGGACCTCGGGGTCAAGCTCGCCACCGAGCTCGGGCTCGAGGCGAAGGTGATGACCTTCGAGGAGGAAGTGCAGCACCTCCAGGAAGGGCGGGCGAAGTCCGAGGGGAAGGCGTCCCGGGCACCGGTGGTCACGATCATGGGCCACGTCGACCACGGCAAGACCTCCCTGCTCGACGCGATCCGCAAGTCGCGGGTCACGGAGTCGGAGTTCGGCGGCATCACCCAGCACATCGGCGCCTACCAGGTCGAGGTCCAGGGGCGCAAGGTGGTCTTCCTCGACACGCCCGGCCACGAGGCGTTCACGATGATGCGCGCCCGCGGCGCCCGCGCCACCGACATCGTGGTGCTGGTGGTGGCCGCCGACGACGGCATCATGCCGCAGACGATCGAAGCGATCAGCCACGCGCGGGCCGCGGGGGTTCCGCTCGTGGTGGCGCTCAACAAGATCGACCGGCCGAACGCGAACCCCGACCGGGTGTTGCGCCAGCTCACCGAGCAGGGGCTCATGCCCGAGGATTGGGGCGGCCAGACGGTGGTCGTGCCCGTCTCCGCGCTCAAGCGCGAAGGGATCGACTCGCTGCTCGAGATGCTGATCCTCACCGCCGACCTGCTCGAGCTGCGGGGCGACCCCGACCTGCCGGCCCAGGGCGTGATCATCGAAGCCAAGAAGGAGGCCGGCCGCGGCGTCGTGGCCACCGTGCTCGTCCAGAACGGCACCCTCCGGATCGGCGACATCTTCGTCAGCGGCGCCACCTGGGGCCGCGTGCGGGCGATGAGCGACGATCGCGGCCGGCGCGTCGCCGAGGCCGAGCCGGCGACCCCGGTCGAGGTGGCCGGCTTCGGCGACCTGCCGCTCGCCGGCGACCCCTTCCAGGTGGTCGAGGAGGAGGCGAAGGCGCGCTCGATCGTCGAATACCGGCAGCTCGAGCAGCGCAAGCGCGAGCTCGCGCCGACCCAGGGGCGGATGTCGCTCGAGCAGCTCTTCCGCGAGATGCGCGAGGGGGAGACGAAGGAGCTCGGGCTGGTGCTCAAGGCCGACGTCCAGGGCTCGCTCGAGGTGCTGCGCGACAGCCTCCAGAAGCTCTCGACGGAGAAGGTCAAGGTCAGCGTCCTGCACAGTGGCGTCGGCGCCATCTCGACCAACGACGTGCTGCTCGCGTCGGCCTCGAAGGCGATCATCGTCGGCTTCAACGTGCGCCCCGAGCGGCTGGCGAGCGAGCTCGCCGAGAAGGAGGCCGTCGACGTGCGCCTCCACACCGTGATCTACGAGCTCCTCGACGAGCTGCGCAAGGCGATGACCGGCCTGCTCGCGCCGACCGTGAAGGAGGTCCAGAAGGGGCGTGCCGAGGTCCGCGAGATCTTCCGCGTGCCGAAAGTGGGCACGGTCGCGGGCTGCCACGTGGTCGAGGGGGTCGTGCCGCGCAGCGCGGGCGTCCGCCTGGTGCGCGACGGCCGCGTCGTCTACGAGGGGAAGATCTCCTCGCTGCGCCGCTTCAAGGACGACGCGAGCGAGGTCCGGGCCGGCTTCGACTGCGGCATCGGGCTCGACCGGTTCCAGGACATGAAGCCGGGCGACGTCATCGAAGCGTTCGTCAAGGAAGAGGTCGCGGCCACCCTGTGAGCCGCGCGGGCGGCGAGGGCCGCCCGGTCATCGTCCGCCCGTGTTCGTCGCCATCGTCTGCTGCGAGCTCCACCTGCCGCACGCCGGCAGCCTGAAGAGCAAGCGCCGGGTCGTGCGCTCCCTGCTCGACCGGCTCCACGAGCGGGCCCGGGTCTCGGTGGCCGAGACCGCCTTCCACGACCTGCACCAGCGGGCCGAGATCGGGATCGCCGCGGTGGCGGCGCAGGCCGGGGGGCTCGAGCGGCTCTGCGACGAGCTGCGCCGGCTCGTGGAGGCCGAGCCGGAAGCGGTGGTGACGCGCTGGGATGCGCAGCTGCTGGAGGAGGCGCCATGAGCCGGCGGGTGGAGCGGGTCGCGGATCTGTTGCGGGTCGAGCTCTCGGAGCTGCTGCACCGGGAGGTCGGCGACCCACGCTCCCGGCTCGCGGTCATCGGCCGGATCGAGGTGAGCCCCGATCTGCGCCACGCCCGGATCGCGGTGAGCGCGCTCGGGAGCGAGCCGGAGCGCGCGGCGGCGGTGGCCGCCCTCAACCACGCCCGCGGCTTTCTGCGTTCGCGTCTGGCCGGCCGGCTGCGCCTGCGCGCCGTCCCCGACCTCGAGTTCCACCTCGATCGCGGCGCCGAGCACAGCGAGCGGATCAGCCGTCTGTTGGAGGAACTGGGAGATGTCCACGACGAAGACTCCTGAGGCCCTGCTCGCGCGCCTGCGCCGGGGACGGCGCTTCGTGATCACGAGCCACACCAGCCCGGACGGCGACTCGGTCGGCTCGAGCCTCGGCCTCGCCCGCCTCCTGCGCGGGCTGGGCAAGGCGGCCTGGGTCTGGTTCCGCGACCCGCTCCCCCCGGTCTTCGCGAGCCTGCCGGGCGCGGATCGCGTGCACGTCGGCACCGCGGTGCCCGCGGGCTTCCCCGCCGATTTCGACGCCGCGATCGTGCTCGAGTGCCCGAGCCTCGAGCGCACCGGCCTCGAGAGCTCGCTCGCCGAGCTGCCGGTGCTCAACATCGACCATCACCTCGGCAACCGGCTCTACGGCGAGGTCAACTGGGTCGACTCGGCCGCCCCGGCGGTGGGCGAGATGGTCTACCGGCTCACCACCGAGCTCCACGTCACCTGGGACCGCGACAGCGCCGACCTCCTCTATCTCGCGCTCGCGAGCGACACCGGCGGCTTCCGCTTCTCCAACACGACGCTCGCCGCCTTCGAGGCCGCGGCGGCGATGATGCGCGCTGGCGCCTCGCCGGAACGGGTCACCACCTGGCTCTACGAGAGCCAGCCCGTATCCGCCGTCCGCCTCCTCGGCGAGATGCTCCCGAGCCTCGAGCTGCACGCGGCGGGAAGCATCGCCACCGTGGTCCTCACCCGGGAGATGTTCGCCCGCGCCGGGGCCGCGCCCGGCGACTCCGAGGGGCTGATCGACCACCCCCGCTCGATCGCCGGGGTCGCCGCCACCGCGCTGTTCAAGGAGCTCGGCGACGGCCGCTGGAAGATCTCCCTGCGCAGCCGCGGCAGCCTCGACGTCGAGCGCATCGCCCAGGGGTTCGGCGGCGGCGGCCACCGCAACGCCGCGGGCTGCACCCTCGACGGCCCGCTGCCGGCGGTCCAGGAACGGATCATCGCCGCCCTCGTGGCGGCCCGGGAGGCGGACGAAAGCCATGGTTGACGGCCTCCTCCTCGTCGACAAGCAGGCCGGCTGCACCTCCCACGACGTCGTGCAGCAGGTCCGGCGGCTGATGCGGCAGCGGCGGATCGGCCACTGCGGCACGCTCGATCCGGACGCCACCGGTCTGCTCCTGCTCACCCTCGGTCAGGCCACCCGGCTCACCCGCTTCCTGATCCGCGCCCCGAAGGAGTACGAAGGCCAGCTCCGGCTGGGGATCGCCACCGACACCTACGACGCCTCCGGAAGGCCGACCGCCGAACGGAGCACCGCGGGAGTCGAAGAGAGCCACCTCGCGCGGGAGATGCGGGCGTTCGTCGGCAGCTACGCTCAGGTGCCGCCTCCCTACTGCGCCAAGAAGATCGGCGGCGAGAAGTATTACGAGCTCGCGCGGCGGGGCGAGGCGACCCCCGACGAGCCGAAGGAGGTGGAGATCTACGCCTTCGAGCCCGCCGGCCCGCTCGCCGACGACCGCCTCGCCTTCCGGCTCGCGTGCGAATCGGGGACCTACGCCCGGAGCCTCGTCCACGACCTCGGCGAGCGGCTCGGCTGCGGGGCCCATCTCGAGCGGCTGCGCCGCACCCGGATCGGACCGTTCGCCCTCGACGACGCCCTCCCGGTGGCGACGCTCGGCGAGCGCCGGGCGGCGGCAGCCCCGCTCGGACCGGCCTGGCTGCCGCTCGACGAGATCCCCCTGCCGTTCGCCACGACGGTCGCCGACGCCGCCCAGGAGCGGCGGCTCCTCCACGGCCAGACGATCCTCACCCGCCAGCTCGATGGCATGGAAGGGGATTGGGTCCGGATTGCCGACCGCCGGGGTCGTCTGCTCGCGATCGGGAGCGTCGTCGAGCGGCTCGGGGGCAGCGGGATGGTCGTCATCCAGCCGAAGATCGTCTTCCCGGCACCCGCGTTGTGCTAGCATTCAGGGGTTATAGAGAGATAACGGAGGAAACCGTTTTGCCCCAGACTCAAGAGAGAAAGTCGGACGTCATCGCCAAATACCGTCTCCACGAGACCGACACCGGCTCGCCGGAGGTCCAGGTGGCCCTGCTGACGGACCGCATCACCGAGCTCACCGAGCATTTCAAGGTCCACAAGAAGGACCACCACAGCCGTCGGGGCCTGCTCCAGATGGTCGGACGCCGGCGCCGGCTGCTCGACTACCTCAAGCGGCAGAGCAACGAGCGCTACCGCAGCACCATCGAGCGACTCGGCCTGCGCAAGTAGGCGGGAAGCCCCATCCAATCCGGCGCGCCGTCCTGTCGCCCGCCCCACGAGGGGCGGAGGGACGGCGCCCACCCGCCTGCCTTCCCGGCCGGCGACTCCGAACGAAGGACCCCTGATGAAGCACAGAATCGAAATCCCCGTCGGCTCCGATCGCCTGATCGTGGAGTCCGGCCACCTGGCCAAGCAGGCCAACGGCTCCTGCACCGTGCGCTTCGGCGACACCGTGGTGCTGACGACCGCCTGCATGGCCACGAGCGCGATGCCGCGCGACTTCCTCCCCCTGACCGTCGACTATCGCGAGTACACCTACGCCGCCGGGCGCATCCCGGGCGGCTTCTTCAAGCGCGAGGGACGCCCGACGGAGAAGGAGACGATCACCAGCCGGCTGATCGACCGGCCGCTGCGCCCCCTCTTCCCGCCGGGCTACACCAGCGAGACGCAGATCATCTCGCTCGTGCTCTCGGCCGACGGCGAGAACGACCCCGACGTGCTCGCGATCAACGGCGCGTCGTTCGCGCTGGTGCTCTCGAACATCCCCTTCTACCACCCGATCGGGGCGGTGCGGGTCGGCCTCGTCGACGGCGAGGTGATCTTCAACCCCACCAACAGCCAGCGCGACGTCTCGGACCTCGACCTCGTGGTCGTCGGCACCGAGGAGGCGGTGGTGATGGTCGAGGCGGGCGCCAACCAGCTCAGCGAGGAGACGATCCTCGACTGCATCTGGAAGGGGCACCAGGAGCTGCAGAAGATCATCAAGGCGCAGATCGAGCTCTTCCGCGCCCGCGGCCTCGAGAAGCCGAGCTGGACCACGCCGGAGCCGTACCCGCAGGAGTATTACCAGGAGCTGAAGGCCGCGCTCTGGGGGCCGCTGAAGGGCGCGCTCCATACGAAGGAGAAGTTCGCCCGCAAGCGGGCGGTGGCGGCGGTCGTCCAGGAGTACCTCGCCACGGTTCCGGAAGAGCAGGTCGAGAAGCGCCTGGCGGCGAAGAAGATCGTCGAGGCGCTCGAGGAGGAGATCCTCCGCGACGCCGTGCTGCGCGAGCGGATCCGGTTCGACTCCCGCCGGCTCGACGAGATCCGCCCGATCGCGATCGAGGCCGGGATGCTGCCCCGCACCCACGGCTCGGCGCTCTTCACCCGCGGCGAGACCCAGGCCCTCGCCTCGGTGACCCTCGGCACCCGGCGCGACGCCCAGATCCTCGAGGAGTACGAGGGCGAGACGCTCCAGAAGTTCATGCTCCACTACAACTTCCCGCCCTTTTCGGTGGGCGAGGTGAAGTTCATGCGCTCCCCCGGCCGGCGCGAGATCGGCCACGGCGTCCTCGCGCGGCGCGCCCTCATGCCGGTGCTCCCGCACGAGGAGGAGTTCCCGTACACCGTGCGCGTGGTCTCCGACATCCTCGAGTCGAACGGCTCCTCCTCGATGGCCACGATCTGCGGCGGCTCGCTCGCCCTCTTCGACGCCGGCGTGCCGCTGCTCGCCCCGGTGGCCGGGGTCGCGATGGGCCTGATCAAGGGCGAGGAGAGCCACGCCGTCCTCTCCGACATCGCCGGGCAGGAGGACCATTACGGCGACATGGACTTCAAGGTCGCCGGGACCGGCGAGGGCGTGACCGCCCTCCAGATGGACATCAAGATCACCGGCATCACCCGCGAGATCATGGCGCAGGCCCTGCAGCAGGCGCGGGCCGGCCGGCTCCACATCCTCGGCCTGATGAATCAGGTGCTCGCCCGGCCGCGCTCGGAGCTCTCGCTCCACGCGCCGCGGCTGCACACCCTCCACATCCCGAAGGAGAAGATCCGCGACGTCATCGGCGCCGGCGGCAAGACGGTGCGTTCGATCGTCGAGGAAACCGGCTGCGAGATCGAGATCGAGAACGACGGCCGGGTGATCATCGCCTCGCCCGACGGCGAGGCGGCGCGGCGGGCGATCCAGATCATCGAGCGTCTCACCGAGACGCCCGAGATCGGCAAGGTCTACACCGGCACCGTCCGGCGGGTGGAGTCGTTCGGCGCCTTCGTCGAGATCCTCCCCGGCACCGACGGCCTCGTCCACGTCAGCGAGCTCGCCCCCTACCGGGTGCGCGAGGTGAGCGACATCGTCTCGGAAGGGGACGAGATCGAGGTGAAGGTGATCGACATCGACGACTCCGGCCGCGTGCGGCTCTCGCGCAAGGCGGTGATCATGGAGGCGCCCGACTACGACCCCGCGCAGTACGAGGGGATGGGCGAACCGGCCCCGGCCGGCGGCGGCCCGCGGCGCGAGGAGCGCGGCGGCCGGCGCGACCGCAACGACCGCAACGGCCGCAACGGCCGTCACGATCGGGGTGGCCGGGGCGGCCCGGGTGGCCGCCGCGGCCACTGACGCCAGCCTCCCTGCGTATACTCATCCGGGCCGGCCTCCCCGCACGGGGATGCCGGCCCTTTCCTCGTCTCCCGGGAGGAGCGCCATGACCGCGACCGTTCCGCTCGCCACCCTCGTCGCCCATCTCGACCGGTATCTCGACGCCGGCGCCGGGCGCGACTACGCCCCCAACGGCCTGCAGGTCGAGGGGCGGAGCGAGGTCGGCCGCCTCGTGACCGGCGTCTCGGCGAGCGAGGAGCTCCTCGCACAGGCCGTCGCCCGCGGGGCCGACGCGGTGCTCGTCCACCACGGCCTCTTCTGGGAGGGGATGCCCCGGGTGCTCACCGGGCCGATGCGGCGCAAGGTGGCGCTGCTGCTGCGCCACGAGATCTCGCTCCTCGGCTACCACCTCCCGCTCGACCGCCATCCGGAGGTGGGCAACAACGCCGTGGCGGCACGCGCACTCGGGCTCGTCGACCTCGCCCCGTTCGCCCTCCACGAAGGGCTGCCGACCGGCTTCTCCGGCCGCTTCCCGGCGCCGGTCGCCGCGACCGAGCTGGTGGCCCGCTGCCGGGGGCTCTTCCGCCAGGAGCCGCTCGCCTTCCTCGCCGGGCCCGATCCGCTCACCACGGTGGGGATCGTCTCCGGCGGCGCCCAGCGCGAGGTCCATCAGGCGATCGCGGCCGGGCTCGACGCCTACGTCACCGGCGAGGCCACCGAGTGGGTGATGGCGACGGCGCGGGAGAACCGGATCCACTACCTCGCCGTCGGCCACCACGCCGGCGAACGGCTCGGCGTGCTCGCGCTCGGCGAGCACCTCGCCCGCGAGCTCGGGCTCGAGGTCACCTTCGTCGACGTGCCGAACCCGGTCTGAAGACCGCGCTCAGGCGCGCGCTTTCGCGAAGAAGCGGAAGAAGTTCTCGCGGCTCCGGCGGGCGATCTCGCCGGGCTCGCAGCCGAGCTCCGCGGCGACGCGGGCCGCGACCTCGACGACGTACGCCGGCTCGTTGCGCAGGCCGCGGTACGGCACCGGCGCGAGGTAGGGGCTGTCGGTCTCGACGAGGAGCTGGTCCGCGCCGAAGAGCGGCAGCGCCTCGCGGACGTTCTCGGCCTTCTTGAAGGTCACCATTCCCGAGACGCCGAAGACGAACGGCCGGTCGCGCAGCCGCCGCGCCATCGCGGCGCCGCCGGCGAAGCTGTGGAGATCAGCGGCGAGCGGGGCGAGCGCCGGCTCGGCGAGGAGCGCGAGGAGCCGGTCGTCCGACTCCCGGTTGTGCACGATCACCGGCAGGCCGAGGTCGATCGCGAGCTCGCACTGGGTGCGGAAGACCGCCTCCTGCACCGGGCGCGGGGCGTGGTCGTAGTGGAAGTCGAGGCCGCACTCCCCCACCGCGACCGCCCGCGGATGCGCGAGGAGCGCCGCGAGGCGCCGCTCGTCGCCCGGCTGCCAGCTCGCCGCCTCGTGCGGGTGCACGCCGAGGGCGCACCAGACGCCCGGCTCCCGCTCGGCGAGGGCGAGCAGCCCCTCGGCCTCGTCGAGACGGGAGGCGGGCGCGAGGAAACCGGTCACCCCCCGCGCCCGGGCGCGGTCGAGCACCGCCGCGATCTCCTCGCCGCCGAATGTCTGCAGGTGGCAGTGGGAGTCGACGAGGCCGGGAACGCTCACCGGACGCGTGAGCCGGGAACCGCCCCCGGCTTGTGGGGACGCAGCAGGATCGGACGCCCTTCCGGATCGGTCGCGGCGAGCAGCATCCCCTGCGATTCGAGCCCCATCAGCTTCGCGGGTTCGAGGTTGGCGACCACCACCACCTCGGCGCCGACGAGCTCCTCGGGCCGGTACTCCCGGGCGATGCCGGCGAGGATCTGCCGCGGCGCCGCCTCGCCGATGTCGACGCTGAAGCGCAGCAGCTTCGACGACTTCGGCACCGCCTCGCAGGTGAGCACCCGTCCCATCCGCAGCTCGACCTCCATGAACCGCTGGATGTCGATCCGCGCGGCTGCCGGAGCCGCCGCTGTCGGAGCCACCGCTGCCGGGACCGGCGCTGCCGGCACAGGAGCGGCCGCCGGTGGCGCCGGGCTCGCGGCGGGCGCCGGCGCGGCGATCTCGGCCATGAACTTCTCCTTGTCGATGCGGGGGAAGAGCGGCTGCGGCTCGGGCAGCGGCACGCCGTTCGGCGTCCCGCCCCAGGCGAGCGCGTCGAGACTCGCGGGCACCGGCGAGCCGACCGCGGCGAGCACCCGCGCGGCGGTTTCGGGCATCACCGGCAGGAGGCCGGTGGCCACCAGCCGCACCGCCTCGAGCCCGTTCCAGAGGATCCGCGACAGGCGGGGGCTCGGCCCTTCGGAGCGGATCAGCTTCCACGGCTCGCGCGCCACGAGATACTGATTCGCCTCCGCGAGCAGCCGCCAGAGGGCGCGCAGGGCGTCCTGGAAGGCGAGCTCGTCCATCGCCTCGCGGTACTCGGCGATCACCTCGAACGCGACGGTGCGCACCGGGTTGTCGTCGCACGGCTCCGGCGGCGTGGCGCCGCCGAACGCCTGCCGCGCGAGGGTCACGACCCGGCTCGCGGTGTTGCCGAGATCGTTGGCGAGATCGCTGTTGTACCGGTCCACGAACCCTTCGTCGGAGAAGCTCGCATCCTGCCCGAAGACCATCTCGCGGAGCAGGAAGTAGCGCAGCACGTCGGGCCCGAACCGCTCGATCAGGTGATCGGGCCGGACCACGTTGCCGACCGACTTCGACATCTTCTTCTGGTCGCGCAGCCACCAGCCGTGCGCCCAGATCGAGGTCGGCAGCGGCAGCCCGGCCGAGAGCAGGAAGGCGGGCCAGTAGACGCAGTGGTGGCGGATGATGTCCTTGCCGATCAGGTGCAGGCGCTCGCCGTCGCCCTCCCAGAAGGTGCGGTACGGGCCGTCCTCGCCCGGAGCGCCGAAGCCGAGCGCCGAGAGGTAGTTCGCGAGCGCGTCGAGCCAGACGTAGACGGTCTGGCCGGGGTGCCCGGGGAAGGGGATCCCCCAGCCGAGGCCCGCCCGCGACACCGAGAGATCGCGCAGCCCCTGGGCGACGAAGGCACGCACCTCGTTGCGCCGCGTCTCGGGGCGGATGAAGCCGGGGTAGCTGTCGATCCACTCG
>ERZ795050.74-NODE-74-length-139249-cov-216.134977_pt1 | contig 139249 bp, 126 predicted proteins | sample MGYA00375134_ERZ795050 | MGnify/ENA primary metagenome ERZ795050 (study PRJEB30179, sample SAMN05720221) | activated sludge metagenome | isolation source: Anaerobic digester | place: Japan | collected 2015-05-26 ... | reverse complement strand
ACAAACGACGATCCTGATGGGCCGCGCCTGACGCGCAACGTTAACCGCAACGCCGCTCTGGGGAACAAAGTGAGTGGAAGAAATTAATGTTTGAACAACTATTGCCAAGAAACTGTAGTAAAAACAGCACAACCAAATCCGGCAGGCAAGAAATCCCTGAATTCAAATGACCTGTGATCGCCAAAGACCATGCGCCGCTGATGTGCCCATTGTTAAAATCAATCAAACGGATTTTCCCGATTGAAATCCGGCGTCAGCTCATATTCATTTACTTCCTGAATAAAAAGATTCCTAAAGCCCAGCTTTAAAGCGTAGTCCAGAACCTCCCGGTACTCAGCTGGAGTAATCCGGCGGGATAGGAGCGGGTGACGGCGCACTTTGGGCGGGGGCGAATACTGCGACATTAAACTAATCGGCACATTCAGCGATATTTCTTTTTTAATCAGACGGAAAACTTCTTTTGAATTTTCTATTCTCCCCGGCAGCACTAGATGTCGGGTAATCACACCTTTTTTCGCCACGCCGTTTTCCAGCTCCAGTTCATCTCCCACCTGCCGCACCATTTCTTTTAGCGAAGCCAGCGCAAAGCGCGGGTATCCCGGCGCGGCGGAATATTCCACCGCAACATCTTCCTGCCCGTATTTGAAATCCGGCAAATAAATTTCCACCATGCCGTCGAGCAGTTTGATAACTTCCGGATTTTCATAACCGCCGCAGTTATAGACAAAGGGAACTTCCAATCCTTTCGCGCGCGCCAAAACCAGCGCTTCCATAATCAGCGGCGTCTGCGGTGTGGGCGTTACCGGCTCGACGTTATGACAGCCGCGTTTCTGCAAATCCAGCATAACTTCCGCCATTTGCTCCACGGTAAGCTTCTGACCTTCCGTCGATTGAGATATCTGATAATTCTGACAATAAACACAACCCAGGTTGCAGGAAACGAGAAAAATTGTTCCCGCCCCCCGGTGACCGGAAAGAGGCGGTTCTTCTCCATGATGCGCCAAAGCGCAATCCATAATTATCTTTGCCGGGAGTTTACAGAAACCCAATTCTCCCCGCGCGCGGTTAACGCGGCAAGCGCGCGGACAAAGCACGCAATTATCCGATATTTTCTTTAATTTAATGATTTTTTCTTCTGCGGGCATGAAACACAATATATTAAAACGCTTCCACCACGTCTTTTATCCTGCCGCTTTCCACCAATTCCAAGAATTCCTCGCCCAGCGGTGCCGCCAGTTCCACCGCTTTGTTCCAGTTTTTAATTCTTGTGTCCTGGTCATCAATGTAGGTGAGGAAATCATCGCGCTCCGGCACTTTTTTATTCGGCAGTTTTTCTATGAAATCCGGCGAAGGATAGACCATCAAAACATTACTCAAGGTTTCAGCATCAGGCGTCCTTTTTTTTAATTTTTTATCCAGCCAGCCGGGAATAATTCTTTCCTGATGATGAAAAAATAATACCACTTCATTTTTTTGCGCCGCAAATTGATGCGCCAGATGATAGTCAATCAATCCGCCGTCGCGGTAGGTGCCACGGTGCGCCCCATATATGTTTTTCACCCCAGCCACAACCAAAGGAATAGCGCCGGAAGCCATAACTGCGTATTTAAAGTTTATTTCATTAAGACGCACGTATGAACCATGAAATCCCGCCTGCAGACAGAAATACGGCGGCTTGGCGCCGTCGTAAAACACGACTCTCTCGGCAAAACTATAGATGTTGTTACGACTGAATAAATTTGCCAAAAAGCAGGCCGCCAGACCTGTTTTTTGCACAAAAACGGTTTCAAAAGAAACAAGATTGCGCGCGCGCGCCGTAATAACCGCCAAACGAAATATTTTGTTATTCAGGGCAAAAGGCAACGCGTCATCTTCCAAATAATCGTTGATAAGAGAAGTGAATTTTTCCAGAACTGTCTTCGGGTTATCTTTTCGGGAATACCTGGTATTTATATAGCCGTTCAACAGTTTGTTGTATGATTGCACGGCCTGCGGTTGAATCCATGCGGCAAACCGCCAAGCTCCTGCCGAAGCCCCTATCAGATGCACTGGTCGCGAATGTCCCAACAACCCGCTTTTCAGAAGGGTCAAATCAAATCCGCTGGCGATAAGCCACCGCGGTCCCACCGCCGCTCCAAAATAGGTGGAAATGGAACTTAAATTAAAGCCACCATCTTTGACTGTTTCATAAATACCCTTACCGGCTTTAATTTTTATCATCTTCATACTTTTTTCTCTTCCGGCAAAGCCCTTGACACTTAACCCTTTGTCCTGTAAATAAAAAACGGTTTTGGGCGTCGATACTTAAAACAACTTCTTAATATTCACCGTGCCGTTTTATGATAAACGGCTTTTACCAACAATTGAAAAAAATATATATAAATTTATTTTTAAAGGTATTAGGATATACTTCATGGACATAAAAAATTCAATAAGACAAATCGCCGAGAAAGCGCTAAAAGCGGCGCGTGATCTTGCGCACGCATCAACGGAGGACAAAAACGATGTCCTGCTAAAAATGGCTCAGGAGCTTCTGGTAAAGAGCGATTTTCTCATTAAGGAAAATGCCAAGGATTTAAGACAAGCTAAAAAATCCGGCCTTTCAACGGCAATGATTGACCGTTTGACACTGAAAAAAGCGACCATTGAAGCCATGGTACAAGGATTGCGGGAAGTTGCGGCTCTGCCTGACCCGGTGGGCAAGATTACTTCGATGTGGCGTCGCCCCAACGGCCTTTTAGTCGGCCGCATGCGCATTCCGCTTGGTGTAATCGGTATCATTTATGAATCCCGTCCCAATGTCACGGTGGACGCGTCCGCCTTATGTCTAAAAGCGGGCAACGCGGTCATTCTGCGCGGCGGCTCTGAAGCGATTAATTCCAATGTGGCCGTCGCTTCCATACTGCAGAATGTTTTGCGCAAAAGCTCCATACCCGCAGAGGCAATTCAGGTGGTTCCTTTTACCGACCGCGAAGGAGTTTCCGCCCTGCTGCAGCTTGATGAATATATCGATTTGATTATACCCCGCGGCGGTGAAGAACTCATTCGTGCCGTGGTCGCCCAATCCAAAATACCTGTAATCAAGCATTACAAAGGGGTCTGCCATATTTTCGTGGATAAAGACGCGAATACGGATATGGCGGTGGAAATTTGCTTTAACGCCAAAGTTCAACGTCCCGGCGTCTGCAACGCCATGGAAACACTGCTCGTGCATCAAGATATCGCCTCCGACTTTTTACCCCGTGTGGCAAAAAAAATGCGCCAAGCCGGGGTTATAATCAAAGGCTGCGAAAAAACAAGAAAGATTATTAAAAATACTGAAGCGGCGGCGGAAAACGACTGGTATGCGGAATATCTTGACTTAATTCTGGCCATAAAAATTGTGGGAAATATCGATGAAGCCATCACGCATATAGAAAAATACGGCTCGCTGCACACGGAATCCATTATCACCGAAAACTACTCAAACGCGCAGAAATTTCTGAATGAAGTCAATTCATCCACTGTCCTGGTTAACGCCTCTACCCGCTTCAGTGACGGATTTGAACTCGGTCTGGGCGCGGAAATAGGCATTTCTACGACTAAGTTGCATGCTTTTGGGCCAATGGGACTGGAAGAATTAACCACCACAAAATTTATCATCTACGGCAACGGTCAGGTGCGCAAATGAAATGGGGGCTTTTCGGCGGCACATTTGATCCGATACATTTCGGACATTTAAGGGGCGCGGAAGAAATACTGGAAATGTTTGCTCTAAATCGCATTTTCTTTGTCCCCTCTTCCAGACCGCCGCATAAGCTGGAAGCCGATATCACGTCTTTTTACCACCGCGAGCAAATGATCAAGCTGGCCATCGAAGGCAATGTTAATTTTTCCTTTTCCGAAGTGGAAAAACTGCGCGCGGGTAAATCATACTCCGTGGAAACAGTTAAATATATTCTGAACAAATACATGGAAAACATGGAGTTGTACTTTATCGTCGGACAGGACGCCTTTCAGGCAATAACCACCTGGAAGGATTGGGAAAATCTTTTAATGCTGTGCAATTTTACCGTGATGACCCGCCCCGGCTACGAAGATATGAAACTGGACAAAATATTACCGCCGGATTTCGCCGCGCGATTTTCGTACGATGCCAAACTCGACGGCTTCAGAGGGCCAACAGGTTACTCTATTTATTTTCGCCACGTAAGTTTTCTGGATATATCTTCTTCACGGATAAGGGAAATGACAAAAACGGGAAAGTCAATAAAGTATCTGACTCCGGATCCTGTGCGTCACTATATTCTTAAAAATTCACTTTACAAAAAATAAGAATCCCCCCAGAACCTCGTTCCAACATTCTGTAAAAATCTAATTTATTTAAATTTTGTGAAGTCCGGCTTGCGTTTTTCAAAAAACGCGCTGAAAGCTTCTTTCGCTTCCGGTGAAAGCAGCATCGCGCCGAAGTATTTATTTTCTTCCATCATCTTCTCTTTAACTATTTCCGCCTGTGCCGCTTTCATCAAATTTTTGGTTCTGCGTAAAGAAGATGTCGGCAATCTGATAAGTTTTTCGGCCTGTGCGCGCGCATATCCAAGAAGTTCATTCGCCGGCAATACTTTATTGACCAATCCCATCTCATAAGCTTCTTGCGCGGAAAAAGGCTCGCCTAAAAGAAGCTTTTCCGCCGCGCGCGGGAAACCCACAACTTGCTGCAGAAGCATACTGGAGGCGAATTCCGGACAAAGACCAAGCTGGGCAAACGGCATGGAAAATTTCGCATTATCAGCCGCATAATTAATATCACAGTGCAGAAGCATGGTCGTGCCGATGCCGATAGCCGCGCCGGCAACCGCGGCGATAACCGGTTTGGAAGCTGAACTTAATTGCCGCATGAAATGCACTACCGGGCGGTCGCCAAAATCACCCTGCGTGGAAGTGTTCATGAAATCTTCCAGGTCATTTCCCGCCGTGAAAATATCCGGCTTGCCGCAAAACAAGATTACGCGCACACCATCATCCTGTTCGCCGTCTTTGAGCGCGTCCGCCATCATCTGATACATTGCCGACGTAATTGAGTTTTTCTTATCAGGCCGGTTGAATTCAATCGTAAGAATGTCGTCTTTTTTACTCGTTAAAATATCCATGTCCTTACCATTTTGTGTGATTAATTTTTTTGAAGAAATTATAATATTGCGCTTGCCGTTTCCGGCAAGCGCAATAATCTACTATTAAACAGATAACTTACTGATTATTTCTGTAAGTTTTCAATAACTGTAGCTACACCTAATCCGCCACCGCAGCAGGAACTGAAGACACCGTATTTCCCGCCTTTGCGAATAAGTTCTTTCATCGCAAATATGCAAATACGCGCGCCGGAAGCGCCATTGGGATGACCAAAGGCAATCGCTCCGCCGTTAGGATTCCACTTGTTCATATCAATCTTTACACCCGTCTGCTTTTCCAACTCCATGATGACGGCAAGATTCTGCACGGCAAAAGCTTCATTGACCTCAATGACATCCATATCGGAAAGTTTCAAACCAGCGCGTTTGAGCGCCATCGGAATGGCGTAAGCAGGAGCGATACCCATGATTTTGGGATCGACACCATAGTCGGCACCGGCAATCCATTTTGCCATTGGTTTATAGCCCAGCTCTTCGGCTTTTTTCTTAGTCATCATCAGAACAAAGGCAGAACCGTCATTGCGACCGGAAGCATTGCCCGCGGTTACCGTTCCGTCTTTTTTAAAAGCCGGCTTTAAGGCAGAAAGCGCCTCCATGGAAGTTTCACGCGGATGTTCATCAACTTTAAATACAATCGGCGGTTCCTTTTTACCCTGTGGCACCGTAACGGGAATGATTTCATCAACAAAGTATCCGGCATCCATAGCCTTTTTCGCCAAAACCTGTGAACGCAAAGCGAACTCATCAGACGCCTGACGCGGTATTTTGTACATTACCTGCAAATTTTCCGCGGTCATTCCCATTTCCATAAGGTCTTCGGGAAAAGGAGATTGCCCCTGCGGCAGAGGCATATGGGGTATCAACCGGTAGGGGGGGATACTCATGGAGTATTTGGCCGGAATTTGGCTGTAAGATTCGAAACCGCCCGCAATAACGATATCGGCATGATCAGCCATAATCTTCCATGCCGCGTGATTCATGCTGTCGATGGCCGAGCCGCACTGCATTTCAATATAACTTGCCGATGTTTCATGGGGAAGACCGGCATAAAGAAGAGCCCAACGGGCGGGATTTATCGCGTTGGAACAATGCGCCGCCGAGCCACAAAACACACAGTCCACTTTTGCTTTTTCTTGTATCTTTGTTTTTTCTACCAATCCTCTGATGCCAAGACCAGCTAATTTTTCGCCAGTAATATCGCGCAATGTCCCGCCTAACCTGCCGAAAGCTGTCCGCATCCCATCAACAATTACAACTTCTCTTGTACTCATAGATCACCTCTTTATTTTTATTTTTTTTAAAAACCTTTATTGATTTTTTAACCGAATAGCTCGAAAAAATCTCAAGATGAATCAGTTGCAAGAATAAGGATGGCTTTCCCTTTTTTCATCATCATCTTGCGTCCTAATAAATCCATTCCCTGAATACCCGTTGTGTCTTCATGAATGGTATAGATAAGTACATCCCTATAAAAATGTTCAACAGGAAATTCGTCGCAGTATCCGTAACCACCAAGAATCTGGCGGTTGTTTATCCATTTCGGACACAATGGGTTTAAAAAGATCCTTACCCATTTTCATGGCCGTTTCCAAAACCATATCGAATACTTCACGACTATGATCGGCATAGCGCGAATAATTTAGAAGGCTCTCTGCATTAAACACTTCATACAGTAAAAAGCTTAAATTTCTCTCGCTGATAAATTATTCTGCCATATATACTCCTTATTCACAAACTAATACTTTTTACCAATTTTTCAAAATCAAAAAAACAATGCCTCCGCAATTATTAGCCCCGGAGGCATTGAAAATTAACCTTTTTTACGCTTACCTTTGCAGATTTTCAATAATCGCAGCCACGCCCAGACCGCCGCCGCAGCAGGAACTGAAGACACCGTATTTCCCGCCTTTGCGAATAAGTTCTTTCATCGCAAATATGCAAATACGCGCGCCGGAAGCGCCATTGGGATGACCAAAGGCAATCGCTCCGCCGTTAGGATTCCACTTGTTCATATCAATCTTTACACCCGTCTGCTTTTCCAACTCCATGATGACGGCAAGATTCTGCACGGCAAAAGCTTCATTGACCTCAATGACATCCATATCGGAAAGTTTCAAACCAGCGCGTTTGAGCGCCATCGGAATGGCGTAAGCAGGAGCGATACCCATGATTTTGGGATCGACACCATAGTCGGCACCGGCAATCCATTTTGCCATTGGTTTATAGCCCAGCTCTTCGGCTTTTTTCTTAGTCATCATCAGAACAAAGGCAGAACCGTCATTGCGACCGGAAGCATTGCCCGCGGTTACCGTTCCGTCTTTTTTAAAAGCCGGCTTTAAGGCAGAAAGCGCCTCCATGGAAGTTTCACGCGGATGTTCATCAACTTTAAATACAATCGGCGGTTCCTTTTTACCCTGTGGCACCGTAACGGGAATGATTTCATCAACAAAGTATCCGGCATCCATAGCCTTTTTCGCCAAAACCTGTGAACGCAAAGCGAACTCATCAGACGCCTGACGCGGTATTTTGTACATTACCTGCAAATTTTCCGCGGTCATTCCCATTTCCATAAGGTCTTCGGGAAAAGGAGATTGCCCCTGCGGCAGAGGCATATGGGGTATCAACCGGTAGGGGGGGATACTCATGGAGTATTTGGCCGGAATTTGGCTGTAAGATTCGAAACCGCCCGCAATAACGATATCGGCATGATCAGCCATAATCTTCCATGCCGCGTGATTCATGCTGTCGATGGCCGAGCCGCACTGCATTTCAATATAACTTGCCGATGTTTCATGGGGAAGACCGGCATAAAGAAGAGCCCAACGGGCGGGATTTATCGCGTTGGAACAATGCGCCGCCGAGCCACAAAACACACAGTCCACTTTTGCTTTTTCTTGTATCTTTGTTTTTTCTACCAATCCTCTGATGCCAAGACCAGCTAATTTTTCGCCAGTAATATCGCGCAATGTCCCGCCTAACCTGCCGAAAGCTGTCCGCATCCCATCAACAATTACAACTTCTCTTGTACTCATAGATCACCTCTTTATTTTTATTTTTTTTAAAAACCTTTATTGATTTTTTAACCGAATAGCTCGAAAAAATCTCAAGATGAATCAGTTGCAAGAATAAGGATGGCTTTCACGCGCCATCCTTATTCTTCGTTGTTTAAGCTATCTTTCCTTTTTGTCGGCTATTTTTTTTCCGGTTTTTTATAATCGTACCAACCCTTGCCGACTTTTTGTCCGTATTCACCTTTAACATAATGTTCCACAACACTCGGAGAAGGCAAATCAGCCATATCGCCCGTTTTTCTGAAATTTTCCATAGAAGCAATATAAGTAAGATCAACACCGGTCAAATCCATCAGCCGGAATGGACCCATCGGATGGCCCGCGCCATAAACACAAGCGTTATCAATATCTTCCATAGAAGCAACACCCATTTCCAGCATCCACAGGGCCTCCCTGGTAATTACGCGGAAAATTCTGTTAAGTAAAAATCCATCCACTTCCTTCTTAATAAAGACCGGAACTTTTTCCAGTTTTTTGGACAATTCCATGGTGATGTTCGCCGTTTCATCAGAAACATGGGGTCCTTTAACGACTTCCACAAGCTTCATAACCAGCGCCGGATTGAAAAAGTGCATATTCAAAACTTTATCCGGTCTTTTGGTGGCATCCGCGATACGGGAACTGACAATGTAGGAACTGTTTGTGGCCAAAATCGCGTGCGGAGGAGCAATTTTATCCAGGTCCGCAAAAATCTTTCTCTTGAGATCCAGAACTTCCGTAGCCGCCTCAATGACAAAATCCGCGTCTTTGGCTGCTTCTTTCATATCAGAGGTGAAAGAAATATTTTTTCTTGCCGCTTCGGCCTGTTCTTTGGTCATCTTGCCTTTTTCCACTCTTCCGGGAAGATAAGTATTGACGAAATTATCGGCCTTCTTGAGTATTTCCGGCACGACATCCGAACACTTTGTTTTATAGCCATAAATCGCACAAAGAAGCGAAATCTGATGCCCCATATTGCCGGCACCCACTACACATACATTTTTTACATCTTCTAGTTTCATCTTTTTCATCCTTTCTTTTATTTTATTTCATTTTTTTGTAACCATACCCCTCTTCAATAATCCCTGCCAAGTATATATTTCCACTCCTCGGCGAAGCGAAAAAAGATTCTTTAATGGTAATATTAAGAGCAGTACGCATTAACGGAGAGACGGAAACGGAAATAAAAAAACCTCTATCGACTTTAAAGTTTAATTAAATCATCCTTTCCCCGTTTAAATTTACCTTATCAAAAATGCTTTTCGAATTCAAATGATTTTGACCGGCAGTTAGCTTTTTCAAGGCTTAATTTTTCAAAGCCCTTCAAGCGCATTAATACATTGAATTTAAAACACTATTTAAAATAGTATTGCTTTTCTACAAAGCAGGTAGTAATTAAAGATAACTTTAATAAAAACGGTTGATTTTTCTGCAAACAGCAAAACATTAACCCCACCCTAAGGAGGCTCTATGAAATACAAGTTTATTGAACTGGAAATTAAAGATTACATCGCTGAAGTGGGACTGGCTAGGTTGGACAGCTTAAATGCTCTGAGCTTAGAATTCTCCTCCGAAATTGCCGACGTGTTCCAAAAACTGGGGACAAGGAATGATGTGAGAGTAATTATTCTGACCAGCAAAGCAAGAATTTTTTGCTCTGGTCTCGACATAAAAGAAGTAGGCAATCATTTATTGAAAGCTTCAGCAAAAAGCATGAACGAATCCATGGAAAAGGAAAGATTACAACCTTTTTTTGACTCCTGTAATTCTATTGAAGAGTGCCCTAAACCGGTGATTGCCGCAGTACACAGCCGCTGCATCGGCGGCGGACTGGATATAATTTCCGCCTGTGATATCCGTTTATGCACGGAAGACGCGAGTTTCTCTCTCCGGGAAGCGGGCATCGGTTTGGTCGCAGATATGGGCGTGCTGCAGAGACTGCCGCTCATTATTGGTCAGGGATTTACTCGGCAAATGGCTTTTACCGCCGCCGAATATCCCGCACGGGAAGCCGAAAAAATGGGCCTGGTTAACGCCATTTACAAGGATAAGGATTCTCTTATGGCTGGAGCGAAAAAGCTGGCTGCCGAAATCGCCCAAAACGCTCCGCTGGGCGTGCGCGCCACAAAAGAAGTCTTAAATTACAGCCGCTATACAGATGTCAAAAGCGGAATGGCCATGGCACTAAAAAACAATTTGTTTTTGATGTCTTCGGATGACTTTAAGGAAGCCATTGCCGCGTTCGTCGAAAAAAGGCCGCCGAAATATAAAGGGCAATGAAAAAATCAACTCATTAAGTAATGCGTAAATTATCGTGGTGCATATTTCTTCTGCTGAGCATTTTGCTTTTTTCGTGCTCAAATGTTCAGCAGAAAACTTTTCACACCGAAATACCAAAAGCTCAATGCCTGCCTAATTTTCCCGACAAAGATGGTTGGTACGGAGGGGATAGCGCCTACTCCATTAAACTTGACCAAAACAGAACCTTATGGCTTTTTGGCGACACTTTTGTTTCCGAGGGAAAAGGACGCAAAGACCGCATCGGCATGGATGTGGTTTTAGGAACAACATTGGCTATCTCCACTTGCTCATCAAAGGGCCAGTTCGACATTAAATACTATATAAAAAAACAAAACGGAAAGTTTCTTCCTTTTTTCAGCGAAAATGAATGGCTCTGGCCGCAAGACGCTTTTATCGTGGGTGGCATCTTGCATATTCCCTTACTGGTCGTGGAGGCGCCAACAAAAGACCACGCGCCTTTCAACTTCAAAATAAACGGACACAAAATAGCTGTGATAAAAGATTTTACCGCTGATGATCCTCACCAATGGAAAATTGATTACCTGGACATAACAAAATCAATTCCGCCACAAATTATCGCCTGGGCTACCACAACGGCAGTTTATGATGGACACTTATATTTTTATCCCTTATTCAACAATGAGACTGCCGTTGGAAACATTCTGGCCCGCGTTGATTTGAACGTTGTAAACAAAGAGACATGGAATATTGAATATTATAACGACGACGGCAGTTGGAGTAAAAAACTCGAAGCACAGCGCGTAAAAATAATATTTGACGAAGCTTTATCGGAACTTTCCGTGCGCTACCGGCCCGATGAAAGCAAATGGACAGCCGTTTATCTTTCCACAAAAGACAAGGGAAACAAACTTCTTTATCAGGAAGCCCCAAACCTTGAAGGGCCATGGACGGAGCCGAAAGTACTGGTCAAGAAAATCCCCGAAGTTGACGAACAAAGTCCGCTTTACGATAAAAGTACTTTTTGCTACGCCGGCAAGGAACATATTCAATTTTCCCGCGAGAAAAATATTGTGGCCACTTACGTGTGCAACTCGCTGGAAGAGGATACGGAAACCAGCTTTATCCGCCGAAATCTTTTTTTGTACCGTCCCGTGGTCGTAAATATCAGTTATTAACAGACGGATAAATTACGCCTTGAATAATCGCGCGGCGTGTTCCAGTTCTTTTTCCGCTTCCTTAACCATCCGTTCGATAACTTCCTTGCACGATGGAATATCTTTGATGAGACCTACCGATTGACCCATCATCATGGGCGCCGCATCGACATTTCCCGTCTCCCACGCTTCCTTCACTTTCTGACCGGAAATAAGCGGAATCAAATCTTCCAAGCCGCTGCCTTTTGCCTCTCGCGCCAAAACTTCCTCCACAACTTTATTTTTTATGGCTCTGCCTTGCAGGCCAATGGTCTTACAAATAAGCGTGGTTTCGAATTCCTGACGGCGAACGATTTCCCGTTTGATATTTTCGTGAACTTCACATTCTTTAGTGGCTACAAAACGCGTGGCCATCATCACACCCTGCGCGCCTAAAGTAAGAGCCGCGGCCATGGTGCGCCCGTCGGCGATGCCGCCCACGGTGACTACCGGAATTTTCACCGCCTCGGCGATGCGCGGGGTTAAAATCATGGTGGTCACATCATCATTGAGCGGATGACCGCCTTCTTCAATTCCTGCGGCGTAGATGCCATCATAGCCTGTCTTTTCCGCGTGCACCGCGTGACGCACCGAGCCTACTTTGTGAAACATCTTTACGCCTGCTCTTTTAAGTTTTTCAATAAATTCCATCCCCACCGCTTTATCCAGAGGCGTGCCGGAAATTTCCACTCCCGCGACTTTTTCCTCGGCGCACACGCGCAGATACATTTTGTGATGTTCCGGCGTGATGTGCACGGAAGGAAGAATCGTCACGTTAACCATAAACGGCTTGTCCGTAAGTTTTCTCGTTTCCTTAATCGCAACGCGGAATTCCTGTTCCGTGGCATAATTACCGGCAGTAAGATTGCCCATACCACCCGCGTTGGATACCGCCGCGCAAAGTTTCGGCTTGCAGAGCCACATCATGGCGCCGCACATAACCGGGTATTTCACCCCAAACATTTCCGTAATCGCTGTCTTCATTTTTCACCTCAAAATATTTATAATGTCTTTCAACCGGATATTGTAAGAGAAGCCGCCCCTTCGGACATCGGCTCATCCCCAGTATCCAAAATTTCGATAATATCTTTATACAGGCGTTTTTTTAATTCACCGAAAATTCCGCGCCTCTTCTTAAACGTTTTGGCGAAAGCCAACGCCTTTATCATAAGGTCCGCCTGATCTTCGCAGGCTTTTAAAATTACATGATGCGCTTCAAGCTCCTGCGCGGTATAGCGATTGCCGGTAAGCTGCATTTCCGAAAGTTTATAAAGCGGGATGGCTTTCTTGATAAACGCATTCATGCCGGGGCGGAAGGGAATGCCTAAATTCACTTCCGGGAAGCAAAAAAAACCCTTATCGGAACGCATGAACCGAAAATCGCAGGCGCAGGACATGATTGAACCGTTACCGTAAGCATGGCCGTTTATCGCCGCGATAACCGGTACGGGGTAAAGAAGCAATTTTTTAAAAACCCTGTCCATGCCGAGAATAAAATCATTAACCGGTTTGTACTCTTTCTTCTGCAACTTGTCCAAAATCCACTCCACATCTATCCCCTGTGAAAAATTTTTTTCGTCATTGGAGGTAATAATAAGAGCGGTAACCGTTTTATCGGCAATGATTTCATCGAGCATTTTGTTGAGTGTGTCGGAAAAGACGAGATTTTGCCTGTTCTCGCCGTTGGTCATGGTCAGAATCGCCACCGTCTCATCTTTTTCCCACATCATAATAGACATAGTTTCCCCTCCTTAGTTGCATTGTAATTTTTTCTTCATATTTGTATTATGACCGCAGGTCAAGCGATAAAAATATTATTGACAATAAAAAAGTCCGACGAAAAACAATCTTCCAGATAAATCTTTTTATTTTTCGAAGCTTATGAACCAGAGTCAAAAATAATATTCCCCCGACGCCGCCAAAAAAATAAATTATTGTTGACTCCTGCAATCCATCTGGCAGAATGATTTTGAGAATCTATAAAAGGAAACAAAAATAATTTTGGTAAAAACCAGAGAAGTCAAACCGGGCATGATTGCCTGGGAAATAACACGCGTCTGCAACCTCAACTGCGTTCACTGCCGCGCTGCAGCTAGCCGCGGCCCGTACTCCGGAGAACTTTCCACAAAACAGTGCTTAAATCTTATTGACGAAATTGCCGCTTTTGCCCAACCCGTAATTATCCTCACCGGCGGCGAGCCGCTGATGCGGCCGGATATTTTTGAAATCGCAACGTATGGCACAAAAAAAAACCTGCGGATGGTACTGGCAACCAACGGTACGCTGGTAGATGACCAGGTGGCGCGCAAAATGATCAATAGCGGCATTCAGCGCGTCAGTATCAGCATCGACGGCAAGGATGCCCAAAGCCATGACGTCTTTCGCGCCGAGCAGGGCGCTTTTGCCGGAGCGATGCGCGGCATTGAAAAGCTGAAAACCGCGGGAATGGAATTCCAGATAAATACAACAATCACCACGGTAAATCTGCGGCAAATTCAAGAAATACAAAGCCTGGCCATAAATTTAGGCGCGGCTGCGCATCACCTTTTCTTGCTTGTGCCCACCGGACGAGGAAGAGATTTAGCCGAACAAGCCATTACCGCCGCGGATTATGAAGAAACGCTCAAATGGTTTCACCGACAAAGCGTAATCTCCCCTATTCAGTTAAAAGCTACCTGCGCGCCGCATTATTTCCGCATTATGCATCAGCAAAAAATTAAAGACGCAAAACCGGTCAAAAAAGCCGGCGGCCGCTTTCATGAATCAACGCGCGGCTGTCTCGGCGGCATCACTTTCTGTTTTGTTTCTCATGTCGGACAGGTACAGCCCTGTGGTTATCTGGAATTGGATTGCGGCAACGTGCTTAAGAAAAGTTTTGCCGATATCTGGAAAACTTCAGAAGTTTTTCGCGACTTGCGTGATTACGGCAAATATAAAGGCAAATGCGGGCGCTGTGAATTTATCAAAGTGTGCGGCGGCTGCCGCGCGCGTGCCTATGAGGCCACCGGCGATTATCTGGCCGAAGAACCACTGTGTTTGTACGAACCGAAAAAGTAGTTCATTTTTTAGTATATCTCCGATAATAAGGAAACAGAGCTTTGAAATGGACGCCATAGACAAAAAAATACTCAACATTCTGCAAAATGATTTCCCCTTGCAGGAACAGCCCTTTCTAATTATCGCCGAACGCTGCGGCATCAGTGAAGTGGAAACGCTGGCGCGCGTGCGAAAAATGAAAGAAAACGGAATCATACGCCGTATCGGTGCAATTTTTGACGGTCCCCAACTGGGACGTGTCAGCACTCTTTGCGCCGCACGTGTACCCAAAGATAAAATCGATACTTTTGTTCAAACAGTCAACACCAACAAAAACATCACCCACAATTATCTACGCGATGACGAATACAACATCTGGTTTACGGTCAATGCAGCAACGGCTAAAGAACTAAAATCGATTCTCGACAGTGTAAAAGAAAAAACAGGCGTTACCGATATTCTGGACATGCGTGCGGTGAAAAAGTTCAAAATTGACGCTTCTTTCAAAGTTTAGTCGCACGGAATACAGGCTATTATTTACCGGCCTTTTTCAAAACAGCGTATTGACGCCAAAGACAATTCATGAGAAATATAAGCCAACATTTTCGACTTCCGGTTCAACTATAATTTTAAGGAGGAATGGGAATTATGGAAGTAAGAGAAATTGATTTTGCAGAAATTCCACAAAAAACCTTAAAAATTTTAACAAAACCAGTGATTTTTTTTAAAACCATGCCCAAAGCCGGAGGATTCCTCGAACCTGTAATTTTCGTCCTCGTTGTCAGCATTATCACCGGCGTTCTTCTCTGCCTTATCAATATCGTTGGTCTCAGTTATATCAACAGGGGCCTTTTAGATAGTTTGGGGCTTATTATCTTTGTTCCTGTTGCCATGATTATTGCAAGTTTCATCGGTGCCACCATTATGTTCGTCATCTGGAAACTGCTGGGTTCGCAGGAAAACTACGAAACCTCATATAGATGCGTTGCCTACCTGACGGTTCTGGCGCCGATTGCCGCGATTTTGGGTATAATTCCCTATGGCGGCACAGTTTTAAACGCCTTAATCGGTCTTTTCTTTATTGTCACGGCAAGCATTCACGTGCATAACATACCGGCAAAGAAAGCATGGCTGGTTTTCGGAATCATTTTTGCGCTTCTTGCCATTATGCAAATCAGAGCGGAATACAAGGTCCGCAACTTCACGCCTTCTACCGAAGAAGTAAGAAAAAAAATGGAAGAGCTGAATAAACAATATCGAGAGCAGCTGGAAGAAGCCAAAAAACAAATTGAAAAAGCAGAATAATAAGTTGAACGTTTTCAGCAAAAAAACGTACAGGTTCGTTCAACAAAAGGATAAGCCCATCCGTTCAATGGCCCCAAAGGGTGGCATGGGCTTACCCATTTAAAAAATTAATTATGCCTGCAAAAAATGAAATTCCCGTCGTCGCCCTGGTGGATGGCAGCAATTATCTCTACCGCGCTTTTTACGCTATTCCTGCGTTGACCAATTCCAAAGGCTTCCCCACCAATGCCATTTACGGTTTTACAAATATGCTTCTGAAGCTCCTGCGCGAGCTTAAGCCGGATTACATCGTCATCGCTTTTGACGTCAAAGGTCCCACCACCCGTCATGAGGAATTCACCGATTACAAAGCCACGCGCAAACCCATGCCGGACGATTTGAGTCCACAAATACCTTTTATCAAAGATATCATCCGCGGTTTTTCCATCCCCTTTTTGGAAATGCAGGGGACGGAGGCGGACGATATTATCGGAGCACTGGCTGAACAGGCATCCCAAAAAGGCTGGCGTACCGTCATCGTATCCGGAGATAAGGATTTGATGCAGCTTATTGATGAGAATGTCACTATGGTCGACACGATGAAAGACAAGACTTATGACGTAGCGGCGGTAAAAGAACGCTTCGGCGTGGCACCGGATAAAGTGGTGGAAATTTTAGGGCTTATGGGAGACACATCGGATAATATTCCCGGCGTTCCCGGCGTCGGCCCAAAAACAGCACAAAGACTGATCGAGGAATACGGCTCGCTGGAAGAAGTTATACAAAACGCGGACAACCTGCGCAATGTTAAATTAAGGGAAAGTTTTAAAAAATACGCCGAGCAGGCCAGGCTCAGCCGCCAACTGGCGCTTATTCGTAGAAATATTGCAATCGATTTTGACTTGAATGAAGCGGCGCGTAAAGAACCGGATAAAGAACTTTTGACAAAGCTTTTCAGTGAATTTGAATTTTCTTCTCTGCTACAGGAAATCAGAAAAGAAAAACTTGCACCCACAAAAGATTGCACGGTTATTGCCGACAATCAAATGCTCAATGACCTTCTCGGAAAACTGCGCCAATGCCGCGGTTTTTCCTGCGAATTTATCTGGGAAAAAAATCAACGCTCTTTTTTGGCGGGTATCGCCACGTGTATTGACGGGGCTTCTTTTTACATACCGCTCAATCATTCCGGCAATAAAAACCAGTTGGATAAAAAGCAGGTATTTATTGCGCTCACGCCATTTTTCTCCAGCGACCGAATAAAAAAATATTTTCATAATTTGAAAAATACTCTCATTTTACAGTCTGATTTTAACCTTCAAGCGGCAGAGGACACTGCGTTGATGGCTTATCTGCTAAATCCCGCCAAACCGTCTTATGAGCTTGCGGAAATCGCCTGGGAATATTTGCACGAGCAATTGCCTTCCGCGCCGGATGCTGCGGACGTTAAAAGTAATTCTCTTTCTGCTGCGGATATCGACAAAATGGCGAAGTATGGCGCCGGGCGCGCCGAAGCAATAGAAAAACTGGGGAATCTCCTGCCGGGAAAGCTTAAGGAAACAGCGGCGGACGAACTTTACTCCAAAGTGGAAATGCCGCTTTTGCATGTACTGGCCGCCATGGAAAAAAAAGGCGTGCTTATCGACACAAAAATTTTAAACCAAATGTCGGTGGAGCTGGGGCAATTGCTATCTTTATCCGAAGACAAGATTTACAAACTGGCCGGAGAAAAATTCAACATAAATTCACCCAAGCAACTGCAGGTGATTCTTTTTGAAAAGCTGAAACTTCCCACCGGCAGGAAAACCAAAGAAGGCTACTCCACGGATATGGAAGTTCTTACCTTTCTTGCTCAGAGCCACGAGCTGCCTGCGGAGATTTTGTCTTACCGCTCACTGTCCAAGCTTAAATCCACCTATGTGGACGCATTGCCTGCGCTGATTAATCCTCAAACCGGCCGTATCCATACTTCGTATAATCAAACGGCAACGGCCACAGGCAGGCTTTCCAGCTCCAATCCCAACTTGCAGAACATCCCCATCCGCACGCCGGAAGGGAAAAGAATCCGGCAGGCTTTCATTGCCGCGCCGGGCCATGAACTTATTTCCGCCGATTATTCGCAGATTGAATTGCGCGTGCTGGCGCATCTTTCCGAAGACAAAGCGCTCATTGATGCTTTCCAATCCGATGAAGACATTCACGCCCGCACGGCATCCGATGTTTTCGGCGTGTTCCCGGAAATGGTAAATGCCGAAATGCGCCGGCAGGCAAAGGTAATCAACTTTGGCATTCTCTACGGCATGAGCGCTTTCGGCCTGGCCAAAGAGCTGAACGTTGCTCAGAAAACCGCGCAGGCTTACATTGACGGATATTTTGAGCGGTATAAAAAGGTGCGCGAATATCTGAATGAAATTTTGGAAGGCGCGAAACGCGACGGCTACGTCTGCACTCTTTTGAACCGCCGGCGCTATCTGCCGGAGCTGCAAAGCAAGATTCTCTCCGTCCGGCAATTCGCCGAACGCATGGCGATAAACACACCCATTCAGGGCACCGCGGCAGATTTGATTAAGGTGGCGATGGTTAACATTGCGCATCTGCTGACGAAAAAAAATCTTGCCGCACAACTCATCATGCAGGTGCACGACGAACTAATTCTGGAAGCGCCGCTAAAAGAAAAAGACGAAGTCGCGGCATTAGTCAAAAAAGAAATGGAAGAAGTCATCAAATTAAAAGTGCCGCTGAAAGTGGAAATCGCCGCGGGTAAAAACTGGGACGAGGCGCATTAACAAAAAAATCTTTTCCGGTTTCAGCCAAACACTGATTTCTCAGAAAAATCCCTTTGCTGATGACCATTATTCTCAAATGATAATGGGGTAAGTATTTTCTTCGTGTGTTCCGGCAGCAGATTATTGTGGTCTGGCTGCTTTTTTACCCAATTCGAAAGCCTGTTTCCTGGCGTTTTCATCTTTGATGATTTCGCCTTTGTCTGACGCAGAGGCCATGACAACCCCGATCCAGTTTAGTTTGGTCATCTCCGCCGTTGATTTAAAACTGTGCACGATGGGATCAGCCGTGCGTGGGTTAGGGTCGCCGCAAACAGTTATAAGACCGATGCGCTTGCCTTTCATTTTCGGATAATATTGTTTCTGCCAGCGCCATTCAGCGTCAAATAAAGCGCACCATCTGTCCAGGTAAGCTTTCATCTGCGCCGTCATCGACCAGAAGTAAACGGGAACGCTGTGAATGATGGCGTAGGCCTCAAGTATCTTTTTGTGAATCTCCTGCACATCATCCTTAATAACGCAAATACCTGTTTCATTACATTTCTTGCAGTCTCTGCAGCCGGAAAGTTTCAATTTATCCAAAATAACTTTTTCCACCTCCGCTCCCGTTTCTCTCGCTCCGGCCAGCGCCTCATCCAAAAGAATGTCGCTGTTGCCGCCAATACGCGGACTTCCCAAAATGCCCAATACTTTCATAGCCATCCTCCTGATTAATCCGAATCTCACAAATTTAGCATTTAGTAGCCTTTTTAATATAAATTGTAAATGATAAAAAATGAAAGAACTCTATCTTAAAATATGTTAATTACATAATTAAAATCAGTCTCCAAACAGTTTGCAACTTACAAAAGGACATTTTATGCAAATTCTTGCCGGCATAAAAGTCATCGATGTCACCCAGTTTATCTCCGGTTCCCGCTGCACACAGCTTTTTGCCGATATGGGCGCCGAGGTGGTTAAGGTGGAACCGCCGGAAGGTGACACGCTCAGAATTAATTTTCAACTGATGCCCGGCGCGGAGCGCTGCTATTCTGTCTTAAACCGCAACAAATATGGCATCGCGGTGAACTGGCAGAAAAAAGAAGGCCAAGAAATCATGCGAAAGCTCGCGAAGCAGGCGGATATTTTTGTGCAAAACCTCATTCCCGGCGCGCTGGAGAGAAACGGGCTCGGTTACAATGATTTAAAAAAAATAAAAAAAGATATAATTTACACGCAGATTTCCGGATTCGGCGCTACGGGCGTCAATCCGGAAAGAGCCGCCTTCGACATTATCGCCCAGGCGACAGGCGGACAATTCTGGAACGATCAAGATACTTACCTTATGCCCGCCAACTACTGGGGCGATTTAATGACCGGAGCCTATGCCGCCAACGCCACCCTGCTGGCGCTTATCCACAAGATGAAAACCGGGCGGGGTCACTATATCGACATTTCCATGCAGGATGTCATGTATTTCAATAATTACCGCGCTCTTCTGGACAGGGCGCTGGGAGACGTAGCGCTGGACATAGAAAAAAGCCTGGGCAGAAAACCGGCAGAAGTAATGAATTCCTCCGACAGAATGCCTTTCTACGGATTCTTCAAGTCCAGAGACGGGAAAGTAGCCATAGTTTCCGTCACCGCTCGCCAGTGGAAAACGTTGGCGGAAATTATCGGCCACCCGGAAATGGCCACTGATCCGAAATTCAATAACGTTATATCGCAAATCCATAATCATAAAGAAGCGGTCGCGCTTATTGAAAAATGGACCTTACGTCATACATCGCAGGAAATAATAAAAATATTGGAGCGTAAAAAAATCCCCTGCGGCATCGCCTACACCACCGAGCAGGTAAACAAAGACGAAAATCTGAAATCGCGCGGCATGTTTCAGAAAGTTCACCATCGACAATTCGGGGATATCGATATCCCCGGCTTCCCCTACAAATTTTCCGAAACAGAAGGAATAATACGCATGCCTGCTCCTGCTCTGGGCGAACACAGCAAATTTATTCTGGAAAAATGGCTGGATTATTCTTCCGAAAAAATTGAAGCTTTTTTTAAGGCAAAAGTTGTCATTTAAAAAACATTAGGTAAAACATTTTTAACTTTTCAAATCAAAAGAAAGGACAGCCAATGAAAGCATTTATCCCGAAAAGAATCGTTTTAGTCCTTGTGCTTGTATTTATCGCCGCGGCAATCTTAGGCGTTTACAAAAACAGAGAATATGTTCAGCAGCTGCCTATAGGTTGCGCTTTCAAAGCCAAGGCTCTTTGCGCGGCCATTTTTGTCTCCGGGCGCGATGACAAAACGGTCGAGCGCGAAGACATGGGTTTCAATAACCTATTTAAACTTTTTAAGGCTGAAATAAATCTGCCAGAAAAAAGCGTCACTTGCTCGTTTCTGGGAACGGGAATATTCAAAAGAAAAGCGATACACATAGACGGTTTGGGGCCAATCCTCGTCTCCAGTGCCGACGAGAAAAACGTTCTCGCCTGGCGGCCGAAAATAATTCCCGCCGAACCGGCGTATCCGGAAAAAATTCCCTGGCCACAGGGCGACTTAATGCCCTCGGAAGCGCCGTCGGCAAACATCGACATGGCAAAAATCGATAGCGCCGTGGAAAAACTTTTTCTGGAAAATAGCCCGCAGAAAAAACTGTACACCCGTGCTGTAATTGTTGTTCATGACGGCCGCATTATCGCCGAACGTTACGGTGATGGCATAACTAAAGACACGCCGCTTCTAAGCTGGTCCATAGCTAAAAGCATGGTGAACGCCATAGTTGGCATCATGGTCATGCAGGGAAAAATCGACATCAAACAACCCGCGCCCGTCCAGGAATGGCAAAGTGCCAGCGATCCGCGCCATTACATAACCCCGGATCACTTGCTGCGCATGAGCTCCGGTCTTGAGTGGACTGAGGCTTACGCCGAGAAACCTATTTCCGACGTGAACATGATGCTTTTTTTACAACCGGATATGGCAGCCTTTGCCGCGGGGAAACCACAGGCCGCCTCACCTGATAAAGAGTGGCGTTACTCTTCCGGAACAACAAACATAATTTGCCGAATAATCAAAGACAAAACGGCTGACATCAACGACTACTGGAACCTTCCACGCCGAGAACTATTTAATAAAATAGGGATGAGGAGCGCCGTCTGGTCCACAGACGCGAGGGGAACTTTCGTTGGTTCTTCTTTCCTTTACGCAACCGCGCGTGACTATGCCCGTTTCGGCCTTCTTTACCTCAATGATGGTGTCTGGCAGGGTCAGCGCCTCCTTCCCGCAGGTTGGGTAAAGTACTCTGTCACGCCGACACCCGCAGCACCTCAGGGCCAATACGGCGCTCATTTCTGGCTCAACGGCGGCGCAGGTGTTGCGCCTGAAGAACGTCCATATCCGAGAATTCCCGCGGATACTTTCTTTGCGCGTGGTTATCAGGGACAAATCATCGCGGTCATCCCTTCGTGTAAGCTGGTAATCGTGCGTCTGGGCATGACTTACGATAATGAATGGGGCATGGAAGAATTTATCAAAAGAGTGATAAATGCCCTTGGCTGAAGAAGAACTTTCTTAATTCAGCCGGATGAGGCTCAGCGAAATTCTCTCTTTAATATTTCATTGAATTTTCGAAAAACACCGCGATCAGTTAACATGGAGTTATGATCGCAGTCAAATCCTAGAATTTCCTTGGCTTCCGATACCGCCCGATCATCCAGGGCTCTGCCTTCAGCAATCTGATCCTTCTTTCCGTAAAAAAGGTAATAATGGATATTCCTCGGCAATTTCATATCCATTATTCTGCGGATAAAAACACTCTGCGCGCCTATATCCATCCAACTCGGCAGGCTTTTATGCGGTAAATTCTGCGAAGCGTCCGCCATTTCAAAACCGGACCAAGGTGTAGCGAAAGTTACATAGACCTTCACAAAGTCGCTTTGTTCATCAAATTTATATCTAGTCAAAAACGAACGCGCAACCAGCCCACCGATACTATGGGCAACTACACAAATTTTTTTGAATCCATACTTCACGTGCAGTTCCATCAACTCGTCATAAAGAAGCCCTGAAGCAAGGGAGAGATGGATACCGGAAGGATAATAAAAAAACCACATCTGGTAGCGACTGCGGTCAAGACGCAGGAAAAAACAAACCCAATTCCGGGGGCTTCCTTCCGCCCCATGAACAAAAAGAACAGGGATTTTTCCCGGATCATATTTCTCCATCAAGTAAATATGAGCGCCGAAAGCCTTCATGAAAGCGGTGGGATTCCACCAGCCCACCGACGCGTTACCCAAAGAAAAATTTTCATCGTAAATTTTGGATATCTGCCCGTTGTAGGTGAGCTGGCTTGTTACCTGCCGTTCATCAATACGTATTTGCCGCGGGAAGATAATTTTCTTGGAATTTTCCCTCGACGTGTAAATCACCACACCTTTGAATACATTCTCCCGGCGTATGGATATTTTTCTGGGCAAAGAAAACGCCCCGTAAAAACCGGAAACTTCGTTTTCCGTGTAAAAACCGTCATTATTAAAATCAGTCAAGGCGTAAAACATGTAATCGCCTTCGGATAAATAAAACATGAACGGGCTTGTGCTACTCAAAATTATACAGCCGGTCAGCTCCTCTTGGAACGCAGAAAGCGGGTAAGCAACAAGCAAAGTCGGGTCTTTTGTCTCATCCAGAGAGATAACCTGTCCCTTAACGACGGCGCAATTGTATGTAACAAGCCTTTCCCCACTGCTGAAAGAAGGTGGCGTTACGGTATTATCTTCCGCCGGAATGCTTAAATAAGCACAGCTATAAATAAACACCGGCAAAAAAATGACAGAAGCAGCAACAATGTGCCGGCAATTATTTCTTTTTATTTTTCTCACTTTTTCATCTTCTTGAGCAAAATATTCACAACTTCCACCCGTAATGGTCGCGGACATTGACATCAACCATATTTTCCTCAACCAGCCGCATGACCAAAAAAATATTTCCTCCCGCGGCAGCATCAAAAAAAAGCGCCTCGGTATCTGCCGATGATGACGTTACATCTGTGCTAAATTTCCGAATCTGCAGAGTTGAACAAGATAAAACAAAACAGAAGCATGCAAGGAAAAGCAATTTAACGACATTGCCATGCATTGCCGAATTCCGCTCCCTATAACTGTTGATTTTTAATAGCTAAATTATCATGAAGCAGTACAAGATTCAATACGGCAAATTCTGCAATTTGCAGGATGTTTCGTGAGTCAACCTATATTCCTGAGTTCCCGCCGCAGAATTTTTCCTACCGCGCTTTTGGGAAGATCATTCATCAGCTGAATAACTTTCGGTCTCTTGTATGTCGGCATATTATCTTTGCAGAAATTCATTAACTCTTCACAGGAAGCAGTACCTCCTTTTTTAAGGACAACAAAAGCTTTGACAGCCTCGCCGTAAACTTCGTCGGGAATCCCAATCACTCCCGCCTCCAACACTGCCGGGTGCTGATGAAGAATGTTTTCTATTTCCTTGGGATAAATATTTTCCCCGCCGCGGATAATTAGGTCTTTCTTCCGGTCGGTTAAATAGATGTAGCCGTCTTCATCCATGTAGCCAACGTCGCCCGTGTGCAGCCAGCCGTTTTTCAGCACGGCGGCCGTTTCTTCCGGCTTATTCCAGTAACCTTTCATCACGCAAGGGCCTTTAATTACAATCTCACCCGTCTGCCCGGCAGGCAATTCTTTTCCCGCTTCATCAAAAATTTTTATTGTGTTACACTTTTGATAACAGGTGCCGATGGAGCCGTATTTGGGCGGCTTTCTCCGGGCGATATTGCCGCAATTAACCGTCGTCGCTTCGCTCAGCCCATAACCTTCCCAAATGTCGATGCCGTATTTTTCCTTCCATTGACGCGCCACGGTAAGCGGCATCGGCGCGGAACCGCAAATGCAGGTCACAAGCGAACTTAAATCGTATTGATCCGCCTTCGGGTGATTGAGCAGTTGAATATACATCGTGGGCACGCCGCGGAATTCGGTGATTTTATATTTTTCAATACGCTTCATCGCCTCTTCGGCATCCCATCTGTCGAGCAAGACAAGCTTGCCGCCCGTGAGAAACTCCAGATTCAGGGCAAAAACACCGTAGCCGTGGAAAAGCGGCAATGTTATCAAAGAAACTCTCTCGCGGCTGACGCCAAACACTTCAGCTTTCTTCGCGGCGGCTTTGTTTTGTTTTTTTACCGCACCTTTAACGGCAACACCCCAGGCATCAAGCAAAACTGTTTCGTAATAGCCAGTCACATGTGTATACCAGTTATAATGCGTCAGCATCACTCCTTTGGGGTTGCCGGTCGTGCCGGCGGTGTAAATCATCACCGCGGTGTCATCATTATCCGTTTCTTCAATGCCTAATTCATCAGATTCCCGTTTTATAAGCTTACCGTAAGAAATCGCGTCGCGAGGTGATTTTTTCCCCGTTAAAATTACATGAATAAGCTGCGGCGTGTCACATCGAGCTTCTCTTATCTTGTCAAGATAATCAGGAGAGCTGATCAAAGCTTTAATTCCCGCGTCCTGATACAGATACGCGAGTTCAGGAACGCGCAGAGAAGGATTTATCGGCACCAGTATCGCGCCGATTTTAAAAACGGCGAAAAACGCGTGCAAAAGCTCCGGACAGTTGAGCAGCTGCACGCCTACCCTGTCTCCTTTTTTGACGTCGAGAGATTTGAGCGCGTTGCCCAGACGGTTAGCCGCGCTGTCTATCTGCACGTTGGTATGCCAGCGCCCTTCGTAATTGACGAATTTATATTCGCCAAACCGCTTAATATTATCTTCTGCCAGCCTGCCGATATTCATTTACCGGTCCCTTCTATTTGAAAGATTCCAAGGCCAAACACGAGGCTGTTTCAAGAACAGCAAATTAATAAATCGCGGGGATCTATTTTCCCCTGCATCATCATTTTAAATACCCAAACATAAAGAGATATTTTTTAACCGCGTTCAGCGCGTCTTATGCCATAAAATCATTACGCTAAAATAATAGCGTCAACTCGGCCAAATATCAACCGGTGAATTTAAGCCCCTAATGCAAAAAATAAGAAAAATTTATACTATAATAAAAACGTGTAAACGTGTCAGAAAGTTATGACAATCAATAGAAAAGCTTTTGAAAAATAGATGACAAGATTAGCTTGATTTTTATACGGACTTTGCTGTATTGTGCAACTGTTATTTTAAAAACTCAAAAATAAATTGTCGGATTTTTGTAACCTCTTTGCTTCCTGAAATAAAGTTGAATTCAGGTAATGCTTCAGGCAGGGCAACAATTCCGCATAAAAAATAAAATAAATTGAGGAGTGTATTATGGGATTAAATGCATTAATTGATTCACGAGATGTAAAATTTGTTCTTTATGAAATCTTAGAGGCGGACAAACTCGGAAAGTATGAAAAGTTTTCCGCCTTTGATAAAGACACTTATGACGCCACACTGGAACTTGCCGAACAGATCGCTGTCGAACAGCTTTATCCTGCCAGCGCTGAAGCCGACAAAACCGGCGCCAAGTATGACCCCCAAACAAAATCCGTCACCATTCCCGAAGGATACAAGACAACAATGAATCTATACAGGGAATCCGGATTCCCCGGTCTTGGAAACGACCCGCAATGGGGCGGCGTGGGAATGCCGGAAGTTATCTGCCGGGCAATAATGGATTATTTTTCCGCCGCTGCCGTGGGTTTTATCACCTATGACTCACTTAGGGGCGGCGCATCGCGGTTGATCGAAAATTTTGGCTCAGATGAGTTAAAGAAAACTTATTTGGAAAAAATGACAACCGGTCAGTGGGGCGGTACAATGTGCCTGACCGAGCCGGGCGCAGGTTCTGACGTCGGCGCCTTAAAAACAAAAGCGGTCAAACAAAAAGACGGCACTTATCTTTTAACCGGCCAAAAAATATTCATTACGGCCGGCGACAATGACATGTTTGAAAATATCATCCATCCGGTCCTCGCCCGCATCGAAGGCGACCCCCCGGGCACGCCGGGCATATCCATATTCATTGTGCCCAAATATCTTATTAACCCCGATGGAAGCCTCGGCGAACGGAACGATATAATTACCGCCGGCATCGAACATAAGATGGGCATCAAAGGTTCGGCGACCTGTTCGCTAAGTTTGGGCGATAACGGTAAATGCATCGGTTATCTTTTGGGTGAAGAACGTCAGGGCATGAAAATCATGTTCCAGATGATGAATGAAGCACGCTTGGACGTGGCCAATCAGGCAGCAGGCTGCTCCAGCGCCGCCTACATGCACGCAATTACTTACGCCAAAAACAGAATTCAGGGCTCAGATCCCGCGGCAAGGGGGGGGGCTTCTGTTCCCATAATAAAACATCCCGACGTAAAAAGAATGCTTTTGTGGATGAAGTCACAAGTGGAAGCGATGAGAATGCTGACACTTTTGGCCGCTATTTCCGGCGACTTAAGCCATGTGGAACAGGGAGAAAAAGCCAAAGAAGCCAAAGGCCTGCTGGATTTCCTGATCCCGCTATGTAAAGCCGGCAATTCCGATTTGGCTTGGCTGGTGACATCCGAAGCCATGCAAGTCTATGGTGGTTACGGCTACTGTTCGGAATATCCCGTGGAGCAGTTCGCGCGCGACTGTAAAATTTTGGCCATTTATGAAGGAACAAACGGCATCCAGTCTATAGATTTAACCATGCGGAAACTGCTGATGAATCCGGAATTGTATAATTTCAGTATTTTTAAAAAGAGAATTGCTGAAACAATAGAAAAAGCCAAAGGTATTGTCGATGAAAAATATGTGGGTGCCGTGCGCGATGGCGTAACTAAAATGGATGCCACCGTGAAGAAATTGGCCGAGCTGCGCGATAAGAAAAAAATGCTTGATATTCTGGCCATTGCCACACCGCTGCAACAGGCGATGAGAATGCTGGCGCACGCCTGGATGCATTTATGGTCATTAACGGTCGCCGTTCCTAAGCTGAAAGCAATCGCCGGTGATATCGCCGGAGAAAAAGTGGTAAATCTGGTCAAGGACAACATGGAAGCCGCCTTCTATTACGGGAAAATTTTATCAGCCCGTTTCTACCTGGGTTCGGAATTCAAACATTTTCAAGGTTATCTGGATTACATAACATCCGGAGAACAAGCAGTTGTGGAAGCGTTTGAAGAAATATTCACCGGCGCACTGCCACAGTAAAATTTTTTGATAAAAAGCCTCCGCGCTTTAAGAAGTTCGGAGGCTTTTTTGTTTTCTGTCTCACCTTAATTAATTCTCCAGAAACGGCAATGGTTTTTCCAGCCGATAAACCAGTGCCTGGCAAATGGCTAAAAGTTTTCCCGAATTATCGACAGCGCGAATATCATAGGCAGCAGTTTTCTTCGTTTGGTTGACTTCTCTTGCTTCGGCGGTAATTACTGCTCCTTTGGCTGGAGAAGCAAGGTAATTTATATTCATGTTTAAAGCCACGGCCATCGTACCGTGTGAATTGGAGGCGACTTCAAAAGCCGCATCGATCAGCGAAAAAACCGCGCCGCCATGCGCCATACCGAACATGTTTTCCAAATCGTCGGTAAAAACCATTTCCACTTTGGCGTAACCTTCCCGAATATCGATTAATCGCAGACCTAATTTTCTGGCAAAAGGTTCCTGCGCAACTTTTTTAAAAATAGTTTTCTTAATTTCCTCCTCCATGACACCCTCCCGTTCTGTCACAGCTGATGGTTACAAGAGCAAGGCAAAAATAAAGTCCGGCATGAGCACAAATAACTTCCTGCCCCCCGATGAAACAACAAATTGCCGTATTTAATGACTTGCGGGGAAACTCAAACCAGCGGCTGCGTTCGTTTATACACCCAGTATTCTGCGTAGCCACAGATTAAAAACTGAAAAAATCAGCAGCCCTCCGTCAATCATGCGCCGCACGAAAAAATAATTTTGATATATTTTAAAGTTATTTACTCCTTTTCCGGGACTTTCATCCAAATAACTAATCTTAAACTTATTTTGATATTAAGTTATTTGAAACAAATTTAAAAGTCATAATTTGATGATTACAATAAAAACAAGAAAAGATTGCTATGCCGGAATTTAAATCAGCGCGTTTTTATCTTTCAACTGAAAACAGCCGTGAATCCCGGGAGATTGATCAAATCGTTACCATCCAGCGATACTTTCATCGGCCGTCCCTATCCCCAACTCCTTGAGATGCAGATGCATAATACGCCGGATTTCAATAATAGCTTGTGGCGTTTCCTGAACGCTATGTCCGGAAGAAACCACCAGTTCCGAATCCGCGCCCTGGAGATGAGCACTTGAATACGGAACCACCCCATCGCTGGAATCTTTCAAGGGCAAGCGAGGATTCCTATTACCAATGATCGAATGATAACGCACCCTGGAAGATATAGGCAAATCCGCGGTTAATTGAACAAAGTGATCATGGCTACTGAGGTTGTCTATGCTATTTAATGGGCGAATCAGCGAAACAGGACCAACCGATTTAGGATCAACAAGGAGTTGCGCTATTTCCTTAAAACGATCCAACGGTACCGTCACAAAGTCTGCTAGCCACCGCACCAGCGCTATTTCCGCTACGGGAGTGCCCCGGTGCGGGGCGGCAATAAAAATAGCCCTGCTAACCTGCGGCAATGGTTGAAAATACATATAAGGACCAAGTTTTTCCCGGACACGCTCAAGACGCTTTCCCTCAAGCGGAAATTTTTCCAGAAAAGCATCCCATAAACGATCTCCGGAAGAAGAAACCATCAATCGTGAAAGCATTCCACCCATACTATGTCCGATCAGTAAAATGTCGCGCGAAGAACGCGTTGTTCCCTCCGGGTCAAAACAGGCCAAAGTCTGTTCGATTGCTTTTCTAATTTCATGATTATTAAGCGCAATAGGGGCATTGGTCGGGTAATAAATCTGCCATATCTGAAAATTCTGCCGCAGTGTTTCATCGCCTAATATCTCGTTGGCCAAATTTACCCAAGCCTCGGGACTGCTGGCTAACCCATGAAGCATGATTGCTATGTGATGATTTGGATTGTAAGGTTGCATCAGATAGATACGCGGCTTTTCCAGCACATCCCCCTTACCAATCAAAGTCAAAAGTGATTGAGCGGCAAAACCGGATCGCGCCAACCATAACCCGTACCCTGCGGTGAAATTTGCCGACAATGGAATTTCCTTTCCGGTCAGTTTAATACTCACACGGCTATAGGGGTCATAACCTTTTATGACTGCGTCATGGGTTGCTAACACCTCCTCCAAACTTTTTCCGGGGAAACTGATAATCGTTGTCACTGCCGGAAATGGTGTCTCGCTGTAAGGAATTTTCGCGCTACGCGCACTTACCACCCTTTCGGAAGTAACAGCCACCAGCTCGGCTCCCAGACCGTCACGATGATACTGATTACGCAAACCGGAGAAAGAAAGTAAGGAAGCCGGAATTAAATCATCCGGCAATTGACGTTTATCGGCCAGCCGCAATTCCTCTGCTTTTATCGTAATATTCCACGGTCCGGATTGCAGATGCGCTCCCTGTTCCAAGTCGATTTTAAGCTGCGACATTTCCTGGTAATATTTAAACAAAGTGGTAAGCGTTTTTTGCACGGCAAAATTATAGTAGTCGAGTACCTGTGTTTGGCGATTTTCCAGCGCTCTTTCATCGGGTAGCCGTTCGGTTAAAAAAAGATATGCATATGCATATCTGGCTGTTTCCAGATACGCATTAATAATCGTCTCTACTTGCCCGCCGCTCACAGGTTCTATATCCATCGACAAGGCTTTCTGCATCCAGAGTTCGGCAAGCGCTGACAAACGGTCCTCGGAGTCCAGTCCAATATTGTTCATCAAAACTTCACGGCAAAAATCACCGGATTCACCGCATTGATTTTTGTCGATATCGAAAACCTGTAAGGCAGCAGAGGTATAAACGCTTAGTTCGCCGGTTGTGAGTATATCGCTGCGACGGAGCGACATATAGTCGACGTTACTGACGAGCGACACTTTGACAACGGCACAACCCGTAAATGTAATGCACAGATAAAACAGCGCCACGAACAAAGAAAATCGGCCAATGTAAGAGTTTCGCAAGAACATAGAAATTTGTCTCCTTTTCACGGTTTCAACTATATAAAGCGCTGTTTTTTCTGTCAATAAAAATGACGTGAACATCAGATAAAAAACTTGATTTACAACCAAATCCCAAATAACAAAGGGCTGCAGTCACAAAATGCAATATTTTGATTTTAATTGGTGCCCCTGCGGCAACCTGTACTGCGCTCCATAAAAAGGGCATGAATTTCCGCTTTTCTTTTTCACCCCAAGCCAGAAGTTTATCCGACGCCCAACCGCCGGGCACAAAGAGCATGGTAACGAGAAAATTTTCTTCCTTTAATCACATCCGACCGGATGAAATCGAAGGACAATCCCGCCTCTGTCGCTGGACGCAAAACCACCAGCCCTTAAATAAAGGATTCGCCTCATGTTATTTTTTACACAATAAAATCAAGCTTGTCCGCTCACCTATAATCCCCTTGACATAGAAATACGTACTTCCTATAATACAATCGTTCAATAAACTCGTCAGCAAAGATAATGGCTTTTAAAACCAGCATTACCTAGGAGAAATACCATGATGTTTGTTGATCTCCTCTCTTTAAACAAAAAAATCAAACTAATTCCTGCAGTCCGTCATGATAAGTATGTTCTAATCAAGTTCTTCACTCACAGGCATACCCCCTTCAGCAATCAAATAATTCCGGAAACAAAGAATATATCCATTTGCCCAAAATCAAAAAAGGGGGATGACACACTCGTAATATATCCTAAAAGTTTCGTAGTGTCGAAAATCACCATTATGTAAAAAAACGTTTAGTGTTTTTCACCAACAGGTAGAAGATTTTTAAAGGCATTTTCCACAACAAAACAAACAGAAAGGAGGTCTTTATGAGTAATAAACAAGACTTTTTCAAAACCGAAGACTGGTGGTCGGTTTGGTTGGGATTGTTTATTTTTCTTCTTTCACTTGGCTCACTTGCGGGTCTGGACCTCTTGGGATGGGCTATCACACCTAAAGTATGGACGGAATTCACCAAATCTATCGCACCAGCATCAAAGGCCTACGCGGCGCTCAATCCAATAGTGTCGATTATTTTAACATATCTTGCCGTGCTGGGGATACTAATGGTAGGTGCAAAATCCCTCGGCTATGATCTAAAAAAATTCATTTATGGTTTTACGGTCATTTTCTGGCTGACATATGCTTGCACCATCATCGGACATTACGCCGTCATCGCCGCGCAGACACCCGCGGAAATGGAAAAATTCGGACTCACTTGGTCGCTTAAACTGACCGGTGAGGCGGGATTGATTCTGGCGTTGCTGGTCGGCCTTTTCATCGGCAATTTCATGCCGAAGTTTTCCGCTTCGCTCAAAGAAGCGGCCCGGCCGGAATGGTTCATCAAAACGGCCATCGTGATCATGGGCGTCGGCCTTGGCGTAAAATCCGCCGAGCAGCTTGGTCTGGCCACATCGATGATGTTTCGAGGACTTTGCGCCATTGTTGAAGCGTATCTGATCTACTGGGCTCTTGTATATTTGCTTGCCAGAAAATATTTTAAGTTCAGCCGCGAATGGTCTGCGCCTCTCGCTTCCGGTATTTCCATCTGCGGTGTTTCCGCCTCCATTGCCACAGGCGGAGCCATCCGCGCCCGGCCGATCGTTCCGATCATGGTTTCGTCACTGGTCGTCATTTTCGCGGTTTTCGAACTCATCATCCTTCCCTTCGTCGCAACGGAGTTCCTCAGTAATGAACCACTGGTGGCAGGTGCCTGGATGGGCCTAGCAGTTAAAACAGACGGAGCCGCCGTTGCCAGCGGTCAAATAGCCGAATCTTTGATTTACGCCAGAAACGCGGCCCAGGGCATGAATTATGAACCGGGATGGGTTGTGGGAACGGCCACGACCGTCAAAATCTTTATCGACATTTTCATCGGGATATGGGCGTTCATCCTGGCCATAATCTGGACTACCAAGATTAATCCCATAGAAGGCGAAAAAGCCAAAGCCAGGGAAATATGGGATCGCTTTCCCAAATTTGTCATCGGCTATTTTGTCACATTCCTCATCATGCTGATTATTGGGCTGAACTGGCCGGAAATCAAATCGGAGCTAAAAATTTCGGCTTCAGAAAGCGATGTGTTCCGGAAGCTATTCTTCGCGCTGACTTTCTTCTCCATCGGGCTGGCTTCCAATTTCAAGAAGCTCTGGGAAGAAGGCATCGGAAAGCTGATGCTCGTTTACATCATCGCCTTGTTCGGTTTTATTATCTGGATCGGGTTGATCATATCGTGGATATTCTTCCAGGGCGTTATGCCGCCGCTAATTCAATAATACAACAATATAATAAAGGAGTTTATTATGACTGATGCAAAAATAAAAGATGAAATGGAAAAAATGGAATATGAACCTCTGTTGCCTGTTGAAAAGAAACTGATAACATGGAGTCTTATTCTCGGCGCTGTTCTGCTCGTAGTACTGATATGGGTAAGTTACACCTTTTTCCCTGCCGGCCGTTAATAATATGGCCGCTCGTTAATGAAGGCAGGGCTGGGATTTAGTAAAGCTTCTGTTGTTAGAGTTTTATCGAAGTTTTAAGCGACAGAGGGCATCTGCGGGCGGCTTTTTTGAAGGAGAACAGCTAAACGGTTGAAATAAATTGAATAATTATCTTGTTCCGGGCAACTTACGGAATAAGAAATTAAACAAATAATGCCACCGGAAAAAATAAGGAGTGCCTGTCCGGTTTTTTGCGGGAATAAAGTTCTTGACATTTTTCAAAAAAATAGTACTATTCAATTATTGAATGGTATTCAAAAAAGTGGCGTCAATGCCCCTGAAACATTAAAACAGATTAACAAGGAGGCAACTCATGGCGAAACCAGATACACCCTTGCTGGACGAGCTGGAAACCGGTAAATGGCCCAGTTTCGTAAAGGAAATAAAGCAAGCGGCGCAGAAGAGCCCCATGGCCAAGGACCTGCTGCACCAGCTGGAGCTTTCCTACAAAGATAAAATCGGTCACTGGAAACACGGAGGCATTGTCGGCGTCAAGGGTTACGGATCGGGCGTGATCGGCCGCTACTCTGACCGACCTGACCTGTTCCCCAATGTTCAGGCTTTCCATACTCTGAGAGTCAATCACCCGACCGGATGGTTCTATAAAACAGATGTCCTGCGACGTTTTTGCGATATTTGGGACAAGCATGGCAGCGGCCTGACCAACATGCACGGCTCCACGGGAGATGCCATCCTGCTCGGCACGACAACCGAACATCTTCAGCCGTGCTTCGACGATCTATCGGATGCCGGGTTCGATCTGGGCGGCTCCGGCTCGGCGTTGCGCACACCCAGCGCATGTGTGGGACCGGCGCGTTGTGAATGGGCCTGCATCGACAGCCTTGGCCTTTGCTACGACATCACCATGACCTATCAGGACAAGATGCACCGCCCAATGTTTCCCTATAAATTCAAAATCAAAGTGTCGGCCTGCGCCAACGACTGCGTTGCCTCGGTTGCCCGCTCCGACTTGTCCATAATAGGAACATGGAAAGACGATATCCAGATAAATCAAAAAGAAGTGCTCGCCTGCGCCTCGAAAATCGATATCCGAAAAGAAGTCTGCGACCTCTGCCCCACCCGGTGTATGGAATGGAACGGCAAAGAACTGAAAATATACGATGAGGATTGCACCCGCTGCATGCACTGCATCAATCTGATGCCGAAAGCACTGAGACCGGGAAAAGAAAAAGGAGCCACGATACTCGTCGGCGGGAAGGCGCCCATTGTCAAGGGCGCGCTGTTGTCCTGGGTGATTGTACCGTTTATGAAGCTGGAACCGCCTTACGATGAACTGAAGAGCCTGATCGAACGGGTTCAGGACTGGTGGGACGAGAACGGAAAATCTCGTGAAAGATTGGGCGAATTGATTCAACGCTTGGGCATGCGGGCCTTTTTAAAAGCCGTCGGCCTTCCTGCGGTTCCCCAAATGGTTAAGGCCCCGCGGACCAATCCCTACGTCTTCTTCTGGCCCGAGGACAAGGAAAAGGAGGTAAAGTAAAATGGCAAAAACAGACATCGGCCCCCCTAATTACAAAAAGATGCTGCCTCCCATCATCGAGAGAAATTACGGGAAGTGGCTATATCATGAGATTTTGAAACCAGGCGTGCTTATGCACGTTTCTGAATCGGGAGAAGCACTCTACAGTGTGCGCGCCGGTTCACCTCGTCTGTTGTGTACGGATCATATACGCGAAATTTGCGCTCTGGCAGAAAAATACTGCGATGGCTACCTGCGTTTCACCAGCCGGCACAACATCGAGTTTCTGCTCGACGACAAGAACAAAATCGAACCGCTGATTGCCGAATTGACAAGCCGCGGCTATCCAGTGGGAGGCACAGGACATGCCGTAACAAATATTGTGCATACGCAGGGGTGGGTGCACTGCCATACACCGGCAACGGACGCTTCCGGCCCGGTGAAAGCTCTGATGGACGAAATTTACAACTACTTTATAACCATGAAACTGCCCAATCATGTCCGGATCTCTCTGGCCTGTTGTTTAAACATGTGCGGAGCCGTACACTGTTCGGATATTGCCATTTTAGGCATCCATCGTACCGTACCCAAGGTTGATAATGAACGACTGCGTAACGTCTGTGAAATTCCGTCCACCGTCGCCTCCTGCCCGACCGGAGCCATCCGCGGCGACATGAAAAACAAGGCCGTTACCGTCAATGATGAAAAATGCATGTACTGCGGCAACTGCTACACCGTTTGTCCCGCCATGCCCATTGCCGATCCCGAAAATGACGGCATTTCCATCTGGGTCGGCGGCAAAGTGTCCAACGCCCGCAGCGCCCCGATGTTCTCCAAACTGGCTATCCCTTTTCTCCCCAACAATCCGCCGCGCTGGCCGGAAGTGGTGAATGCCGTAAAAAACATCCTTGAAATTTACGCGAAACACGCGCGGAAACATGAACGCGTCGGTGAATGGATTGAACGGATCGGCTGGGAGAGGTTTTTCAGCCTTACAGGCATTCCGTTCACGGACCAGCATATCGACGATTTTGACCACGCAACGGAGACGTTCCGAACATCCGCACAATTTAAATGGAGGTAGTTATGAATGATGATTTGAAATCGCGTATCGCCGACCTGTTTCGCGAAAAATCCAAAGGAGACAAAAAGATGTTTTATATCCGGGACGTCACCAAATGGCTTCCCAGCGAAGATCGTCACGCCGTTCAGAATGCCGTGAAAGAGCTTCTTGATGAGGAAGTGCTGAAATACTGGTCAAGCGGTAGCACAACATATATCATGCTGACTGAATATTTTCCCAAGGAATGAAACTGTGGATAAATAGGAAATGAATTATGAACCGACCATGTCCGCGCTTAATCATGGCCGCTCTACGGGGCGACGCAGGAAAAACCACCCTTTCTGTAGCAATAACCGTGGCTCTGCGCCAGCAGGGTATCACGGTTACTCCTTTTAAAAAAGGACCGGACTATATTGATGCTGCCTGGCTGGGTCGGGCGGCATCCGGTCCCTGCTATAATCTGGACACTTATCTTACGGGTTCTGAACAAGTCGTTCGCTTTTTTTCCCGCCGTGCCACAGAAAACGCCGTTTCTCTTATCGAAGGCAACCGCGGCCTCTTTGACGGGGTGACTGCCGCTGGCGAGTTCAGCACCGCCGAACTGGCCAAGCTGCTTCGCGCACCTGTCATTATGGTTATAGATTGCGATAAAGTCACTCGCACGGCGGCGGCGATGGTGCTGGGCTGTCTGCATCTCGATCCCGCGGTGGACATCCGCGGCGTGATTTTGAGCCGGGTCAACGGAAACCGGCATGCTTCCGTGATTCGCCGGTCCATTGAAAAATACACAGGCCTGCCGGTTTACGGAACAGTACCGCGTCTGCCTGACCTGCCCTTCGTCCAGAGACACATGGGGCTGATCCCTCCCGATGAACACGACAATGTGCAGCTAGCCCTTGAAGTGGCGGGCACCATCGCCCGCGATTATCTCGATATTTCCGCCCTGCTGCGGATTGCCCGCAGTGCGCCACCCTGGATAATTGACGCCTTTCCCCAAGCGACCCCGCTGAATGAAACCGGCGAAGATCGTCCCGTAATCGGCATCATCAAAGACAAGGCATTTCAGTTCTATTATCAGGAAAATATCGAAGCGCTCGCCGACCGGGGTGCCGAGGTGGTCCCCATCAGCGCGCTTGCCGAAGAAGTTCTGCCGCCCGTGGACGCCCTGTATATCGGCGGCGGTTTTCCCGAAACCCAGGCTGGCCGTCTGGCCGCCAATACGTCCTTCCGTCGGTCGCTGCGCGCGGCGGCCGATGCGGGTCTGCCGATTTACGCGGAGTGCGGCGGATTCATCTACCTGGGAAAATCATTGACGATCGGCGACAAGCGCTATCCCATGGTCGGCGCTTTACCGGTGGCGTTCAGGATGGAAAACAAATTACAAGGGCATGGATACACCACACTTGTCGCAGACGCGGGAAACCCCTTCTTTCCCGTCGGCACAACAATCACCGGACACGAATTTCATTACTACCGAATTTTATCGCCACGAGGGAAAAAGATGCATACCGCTTTCCAAGTCCTGAAGGGGAAAGGAATTGACGGAATAAGAGAAGGAATGTGCAAGAAAGGTATTCTGGCCGGCTTTACCCATGTGCATGCGCTGGGTGCACCCACATGGGCGGACGCGCTCGTTGAGTGCGCCAGACGGCATCGCCGGACAAAGCAAAAGCAAACTAGAATTTTTATCGAAAGTGGTTCGACCGTTGCTTTCGATAAACAGAACATACCGATTATTTAAACAGGAGGTTTCAGAATATGCCGCAGATTGAATTAGCAGGCAAAATCTACGAAGTGGATGAAGACGGGTTTCTGCAGGAACTCGATAAATGGAGTGAAGAATTCGCTCAAGCTTACGCGCACGCCGAAGAAATAGAAGGACCGCTCACGGAAGAACACTGGAAAATAATCAACTATCTGCGCGACTATTTTCAGAAGTTCGGTATTGCTCCCATGGTCCGCAAACTCTGCAAGGACAATGGCATCGACATGAAGAAGCTCTATGAACTTTTCCCGACCGGCCCGGCAAAAGGAGCCTGCAAACTGGCAGGGCTGTCCAAGCCGACGGGTTGTGTTTAATGGAATAGCCGTGCCCCTGCAGACACAGGAGGCATGGCTACCTTCAGACCAACTCCACAAAAAGCTAACAGCGGTATTTGTCGCTTTGGCAACTAAAGGAAATACTTTATGGGATATTACATATTAACCTATCTATGCCTTGCCGTTTTTATCATAGCGGCCGGCCGCCTGATTTACAGACATCTGACCCTCCCTGTACATCTCCGCTGGGAAATCTATCCGGTGCAATGTGAGCCGGCCGATAAGGTTTCCTACGGCGGCTCTTACATGGAGGAAATGAATTGGTGGGAGAAAAAGCGGAAAAGCTCACGGGTAAACGAGATTCTTTATATGGCGCCGGAAATCCTGCTCATGCGGGGTCTGTGGAAAGAAAACAAAAGATTGTGGCAGATGTCCTTCCCTCTTCATTTGGGGCTGTACCTGATGCTGGCCACTTTCTTGCTTTTGTCGATTTCCGCAGTGTTCACCCTATGCGGTTTTGCCGAAGACGGCGCTCTCATGATTGTAAACGGCCTGAGCGTCGCCACCGGATGGATGGGACTGCTCGTCGGCGTTATCGGTTCTACCGGGATGCTTTACAAGCGTCTTTCCGACCGGGAACTGAGGGACTACGCAACGTTTGCCGATTATTTTAATATCGTTTTTATTTTATTTTTTTTCCTTTGTGCTTTTATTGCCGCTTTGGCGGTCGATCCTCTTTTTGACGCGTCCAGAGCTTACATCCTCGGTCTGTTCAGCGCCGGCAGAGCAGCTCCCGCATATGTTCCGGGACAAAGCCTTATCGGAGCACTGACGATTGTGCTGGGTTCGCTGCTTGCGGCCTATATTCCGCTTACCCACATGTCTCACATGTTCATGAAATTTTTTCTTTATCACCGCATCAAGTGGGACGATACACCCAGTAGGCCGGGCTCACCAATAGAGACGGCCGTCAAAAAAAATCTGGAGTATCGACCAACCTGGAAGGCAAGACATGCCGATACGGATGGAAAACAATCCTGGCAGGAGATAGCTTCATCGGCACCCAAGGAGATGAAATGAAAAAACCATTAAAACCATCGGATATTTCCAAAACATCCGATTGCCTGTGCCGCATCGAACCGGGCGAGCTTGCGCCTCTGCCGCCGCCATATGAGGACTTTAATCAGAACATCCCGATGCCACTTAAAGCGGGAAAAACCGGGAACATTGAAACGTCGCTCGACAACACCGTGGCTATCGGCATTCCCCGGCCCGCCAGCAAGGAAGAAGAGGAAACGCTGATAAAGCAATTCCTCAGCGGACTGCGGAAACTTTTTGAAAAGGAAAACAACTGGACTTTTTTGCAGCCGCTGATGCTTTCCATGGAACACTGCGCCCGGTGTCAGACCTGTTCGGAGGCCTGCCCCGTTTTTGAAATGAGCGGAAGGCAAGAAATTTACCGGCCGATTTTCCGCTCGGAAGTCCTGCGCCGTATTTACAAAAAATATATTAAGCCGGGCGGAACACTTGCGGCCAAATTTACCGGTGACATCGACCTGAATTGGGAAACTATCGCCCGTCTGGCCGAATTGTCTTATCGCTGCACACTTTGCCGGCGTTGCGCCTCGGTTTGCCCCATCGGCGTAGACAACGGCCTCATCACTCGCGAAATCCGCAAACTCTTCTCGCAGGAAATGGGCATCGCGCCCAAGGAACTCCACGACAAGGGCACGGTTCAGCATCTAAAGGCGGGGTCAAGCACCGGGATGACGGCGGCGGCGGCGAAAGACAGCGTCGAATTCATCCAGGAAGAGATGGAAGAAATCACCGGCTATAAAGTTGAAATTCCCTGGGATGCGAAAGGCGCGGATATTCTGCTGATCCACAACGCCGGGGAGATACTCGCCTGGCCGGAAAATGTCGGAGCTTTCGCCATAATTTTTCAGGCGGCGGGTCTGTCCTGGACACTGTCTTCCGAAACAGCAGGTTATGATGTTGTCAACTATGGCGTATGGTACGACGACGTTCAGTTATCGCGCGTCGCCATCCGGCACGCCGATATCGCGCGCCGTCTGAAAGTCAAAAAAATCGTCATCGGTGAGTGCGGCCACGCGCACAAGGCACTGACCGTCATCGCCGACCGGCTGCTGACCGGGGATCTGAACATCCCGCGGGAATCCGCACTGGTGACGCTGGAAAATATTGTCATGAGCGGAAAGTTAAAATTCGAGCCGCAAAAAAACGATTTTCCCGTCACACTGCATGATCCCTGCAACTATGTCCGGTCGATGGGCATCGTGGAGCCGCAAAGAAGAATCTTAAGAAAACTCGCCCCGCGCTTTCGGGAAATGACACCGCACGGCGTGGACAACTACTGCTGCGGGGGGGGGGCCGGTTTTGCCATTATGTCCGGATATAACTTTGCTGAGTGGCGCAACCTCGTCAGCTCGCGAAAAAAATTTTTGCAGATTCTCAAGGCTTTCGAAAACGAGCCCCCGGAGACGCCCAAGTATGTCTGCGCTCCCTGCTCCAACTGCAAGGGCGCCATACGTGACATTATAAATTACTACCATGCGGAAGAACGCAGCCGACTGTATTACGGCGGGCTGGTGGAGTTGATCGTCAATGCGCTGGCCGGCATGAAAAAACCCATCATCAATTTCAGCGACCAACCGTCATGGGAATAAAAACGGATGTATGAAATGAAACAGTACATAATCATTTTAATATCCTTCCTGGCAATTGCAGCAATCACCCTGCTGGCGGCGGCAATCACAGCCAGCAGGACCGCGGGCATTGTACTGACCATGGTTGTACCGTACATTGTTTTCGCGGTTTTTCTGATCGGTTTTGTTTACCGCATCATCCGCTGGGCGAAAGTTCCCGTTCCCTTCCGCATTCCGACAACATGCGGTCAGGAAAAAAGCCTGCCCTGGATTAAAAACAATCCGGTGGAAAATCCCATCAGAACATGGGGCGTAATCGGCAGAATGGCCGCGGAGATTTTTTTGTTTCGCTCTTTGTTCAGAAATTCGAAAACGGAACTAATCGGCGGTCGTCCCGTTTACGGCAGCGCCAAGTGGCTATGGTTTTTCGGCCTGATGTTCCATGTCTCGCTTTTAGTCGTTATACTACGGCATCTGCGCTTCTTTACCGAGCCTGTTATTCCGTTGGCGACGGGTCTTTCCGCGCTGGACGGATTTCTGGAAATCGGTATTCCCACGCTATACATAAGTGATGTCGCGCTTTTTGCCGGATTAACCTTTCTTTTTCTGCGCCGGGTAGTTGTTCCGCAAACACGCTATATCTCGCTGTTCACCGATTATTTCGCGCTGCTGCTGCTCACCGCCGTTGCGGCAACCGGCCTTTTGATGCGCTATTTTTTCCCGGCCGATCTTCATGAACTGAAAACAATGACAATGGGCTGGGTCACCTTTTCACCGGCGCTTCCCAAAGGAGACGGCTTTTTACTTTATGCGCATTTATTTTTCGTTTTCACTCTTCTTGCCTGGCTGCCTTTCAGCAAGTTAATGCACATGGGTGGCATTTTTCTTAGTCCCACGCGCAACATGGCAAACAATAACCGCATCCGCCGGCATGCCAATCCCTGGAACGCACCGGTGAAAGTGCACTCTTACGAAGAATATGAGAACGAATTCCGGGAACAAATGAAAACGGCCGGCCTGCCGGTGGAAAAGGAATAGCTATGTCGTTTGCCAAAATTCCCCATCCTGATAAACTGATTCAAGTCCAATACGCGCCGCCGAAAACCGGCTGGATAAAGACACCCGTCGATTTTCGCCCGGGAACGTGGAGTTACAGCGCCGCCGCGAAGAATTTAAAAATTTTAGATTTGCCCAATCCCCGGGCCTGGCAGCCCGCTGATGCCGACTGGAAGCTGCCGGAAAACTGGCGACAAATTATTCTCGACGGCATGAAAGAGCGTTTGGAAAAATACCGCTCTTTCCGTCTGTTCATGGATATCTGCGTGCGCTGCGGTGCCTGCGCGGACAAGTGCCACTTCTACATCGGCTCGGGCGACCCCAAAAACATGCCGGTGCTGCGGGCGGAATTGATCCGTTCCGTGTATCGGCGCTACTTTACGACGGCAGGAAAATGTTTCGGGGCGCTCGCGGGCGCGCGGGACCTGACCGTTGACGTACTCAAGGAATGGTTCTACTACTTCTATCAGTGCACAGAGTGCCGCCGCTGCTCGGTATTCTGCCCCTACGGCATCGACCAGGCGGAAATTACCATGATCGGCCGCGAGCTGCTCAATCTGGTCGGCTGCAACATAAACTGGGTGATTGAACCGGTAGCCAATTGCTTCCGCACGGGTAATCATCTGGGCATTCAGCCCGGCGGTATCAAGGACATGCTGGAATTTCTGGCCGACGATATCGAAGACCGCACCGGCGTCCGCGTGGACGTGCCGATCAACAAAAAAAACGCCGACATTTTATTTGTCACTCCGTCGGGAGACTATTTTGCCGATCCGGGAACATATACCTGCATGGGCTACATGATGCTCTTCCATGAAATCGGTCTCAATTACACCTTCAGCACCTATGCCTCAGAAGGCGGCAATTTCGGCCTGTTCACTTCGCACGAAATGATCAAGCGCCTCAACGCCAAGCTTTACGCAGAAGCCAAGCGACTCGGCGTCAAATGGATTCTGGGCGGTGAATGCGGCCACATGTGGCGGGTAATTCATCAGTACATGGACACGATGAACGGGCCGGCGGACTTTCTTGAAGAACCGGTCTCCCCGATCACGGGCACGCGTTTTGAAAATGCGCGGTCGACAAAAATGGTGCACATCGTTGAGTTCACGGCGGACCTGATTAAAAACGGCAAACTAAAGCTCGATCCGTCCCGCAACGACCATATCCGGCTGACGTTTCACGATTCGTGCAATCCGGCCCGGGCGATGGGGCTTTTCGAGGAGCCGCGATACATCATCCGCCACGCCTGCAACCATTTTTACGAGATGGCCGAAGACACGATACGGGAAAAAACGTTCTGCTGCGGCGCGGGCGCGGGGCTGGGCAATGACGAAAATATGGAAATGCGGATGCGCGGCGGGATGCCGCGGGCGATGGCCGTCCGGGACGTCGTGAAGAAGCACGGCGTGAACCGCCTGGGTTGTATCTGCGCCATCGACCGGGCGACGCTGACAACGCTCATGGACTACTGGGTGCCGGGCGTGAGCGTTATGGGCGTTCACGAACTGCTGGCAAACGCCCTGGTGGTGAAGGGAGAAAAAGAAAGGACAACTGATCTGCGGGGGGAACCGCTAGAAGGACGTTTAAAATAAGGCAGGGTATAAATGAAATACCAAAAATGGAGCTTAATTATCCCGGGAATTGTAATCTTCATCATTGGGGCGACCTTTCCGTTCTGGTACGGTAAGGGAAAGGCATCCGCTCCTCCCGCGCTGGAGTTAAATACGCCCGAGATTGACCAATTGGCAAAAAAGCAATGCGTCGAAGATACGGCCTTCATGCGCGCCAACCACATGAAGCTTTTGCAAACCTGGCGCGACGAAGCCGTCCGTGAGGGAAAGCGTGTGTACACGGCCAAAGGCGGCCGGACGTTCGAAAAAAGTCTCACCGGTAATTGTCTTGTGTGCCACAGCAATAAAGAGAATTTCTGCGACCGCTGCCACGACTATGTGGACGCAAAACCGACATGTTTTGACTGCCATATTGTTCCCGGAGAGGTGAAAAAATGACACCCAGCCGCCGAGATTTTATAAAAACAGCAGCAGCAACCGTTTTGGCGCTCATCCTTCCTGGAAGCTTTAATCCTGTCCGAGCCAAGACAAAGGCACCCGTTGCCGGCAATGCAACTTTTTCGAAAAACAATATTGCTCATACCCTCACCGCCAAGCGTTGGGCCATGGCCGTGGATCTGACAAAATGCACGGCGGATTGTACGGATTGTATCGTAGCCTGTCACACGCTCCACAATGTTCCGAACTTCGGCAATCCCAAGGATGAAATCAAATGGATCTGGCAGGAACCTTTTTCCGCAGTTTTTCCCGGCGAACAGCACGCGTATTCCGGTGAGAGGCTGCGGAAGCTTGCTCCACCCGTATTCTGCAACCACTGCGAAAACCCGCCCTGTGTCCGGGTTTGCCCCACCGGCGCCACGTTTCAGAGATCTGACGGCATCGTCATGATGGATTACCATCGCTGCATCGGCTGCCGGCTGTGCATGGCCGCCTGCCCCTACGGGGCGCGGAGCATGAACTACCGAAATCCCCGGCCGTTTATCGACAGAATCAATCCAGACTTCCCGACGCGCGCTAAAGGTGTCGTGGAAAAGTGCAATTTCTGCGAAGAGCGGATCGCCAAAGGACTACTTCCGGCCTGCGTCGAGGCGTGCCGGCAAAAAGCCCTGACCTTCGGCGATGTGGAAGATACCCGGTCGGAAATCCGGCTCCTTTTGGAGAAACGTTTCAGTCTGCGGCGACGCGCGCATTTGGGCACCGGTCCGCAGATTTACTATTTGCTATGAGGACGCTATGCTGGAAAAAGCTTTGAAAGGCAAACATGGATATTGGATTTGGATCGCCGTTTTATTCATCGTCATCACGATCGGTTTTTCCTTTTACCTGCGCCAGTTGGATTACGGTCTGGGCGTTACAGGCATGAGCCGCGACGTTTCCTGGGGTCTGTACATCGCCCAGTTTACTTTTCTGGTTGGTATTGCCGCCTCAGCGGTCATGCTGGTACTGCCTTACTATCTGCACGACTACAAGGCGTTCGGCAAAATCACCGTTCTGGGCGAGTTTCTGGCCGTTGCGGCCGTCTTTATGTGTATCCTTTTTGTTTTCGTCGATCTCGGCCAGCCTTCCCGCGTGATGAACGTGCTTTTGCATCCGCGACCAACATCCATTCTTTTTTGGGATATGGTCGTCCTGATCGGTTACCTGCTGATTAATATCGTGACCGGCTGGGTCATCCTGTCCTGCACACGCAAGGAAATACCGCCCCCCGGCTGGGTTAAACCGCTGATATATCTTTCCATCCCCTGGGCGATCAGTATCCACACGGTGACCGCTTTCATTTACGCCGGTCTGCCCGGCCGGAATTTTTGGCTCACCGCCATCATGGCGCCGAGATTTCTGGCCTCCGCTTTCGCTTCCGGGCCGGCGCTGCTGATAGTCGTCTGCTTGCTTCTCCGGCGCTGGGGTAATTTTGACGCGGGAGAAAAAGCGATTCAGGCACTGGCAAAAATCGTGGCCTACGCGCTGGCCGTCAGCATCTTCTTTGTTCTCGTAGAACTGTTCACGGTTTTTTACAGCGGACTCCCCGAGCACGAAGCGCCTTTTTTCTATTTGTTTGCCGGTCTGGAAGGTCATAAAAACCTGGTGCCCTGGATGTGGGCCTCGACCATTTTGGCGTTTGGGGCGCTAATTCCACTGATTGTCCCACCCCTTCGCCGGAGGACCGGCTGGCTCGCGCTGGCCTGCGTCGCTGTTTTTGTTGCGTTCTGGATCGAGAAAGGGCTGGGACTCATCATTCCCGGTTTCATTCCGTCGCCATTGGAAACCATCACGGAATATTCCCCGACCGGCACGGAAATCGCCATTACGCTGGGCGTGTGGTCGGCGGGTTTGTTGATCTTAACGTTGTTATACCAAATTTTTATCGCGGTCCGCAGCGAGCTCCACGTCACCGGCGATACGTTTGACATGAAACGGTAAAAGAGCGCCATGAATGTAAAAAAACGAATTCTTGTCATCGGAGCTTCCGCCTGCGGCGCCAAAGCCGCCGCGCGCATCAAACGGCTCCGCTCTGACTACGAGGTCACCATTCTGGAACAGAGCCGGTATATTTCCTATGCCGCCTGCGGCATGCCGTACTATCTTGAAGGAAAAGTCCGCGCAATGGATGATCTGATGAAAACCACATACGGCAGAATTCGTGATGAACGATATTTCAAGGAGCTGAAAGATATCACTGTTCGGACAAATATTCGTGCCCTGGAGATTGACAGGAAGACCCGAAGAGTGAAGGCAACAAATACGGCCGGCGAACTCCTCTCGTTCGCATACGATAACCTGGTTCTGGCCATGGGCGCGTCGCCAAAGAAACCGCCGCTTGCCGGATTGGATTTAAAAAATATTTATTATCTGACCCGGATGGAAGACACGGCAGCAATCAGTCAGAAAATCCAGGATTATAAGGGCGGTTCTGCCGTAATCATCGGCGGAGGCTTTATCGGTGTCGAGGCCGCTGAAGCTCTGCGGGCCAGAAAATGGGATGTGACCCTGCTGGAACGCGAAGCACAGCTCTTTCCGAATATACTCGACTTTGACATCTCGGCAATAATCCGGGAACACTTTTATGAAAACGGAGTTGAGTGCGAATTCAACGTTGATATCATTTCTCTGAAAGGAGAGAAGGGAAGCGTTCATAAAGTTGTTACCAAAACAAAGGAGTATCCTGCCGATCTCGTCATTATTGCCGCCGGTCTTACACCAAACACGGAAATAGCCCGCGCCGCCGGTCTCGAGCTGGGAGAAACCCAAGCGCTCAAAGTCAATGCCCGCATGCAGACGAGTGATCCCCGCATTTATGCCGGCGGAGATATGGTGGAAAACCGGCATTTGGTCACAGGAAAACCTTGCTACATTCCACTGGGTTCCACCGCTAACAAACACGGACGGGTCATTGCCGACAATATATGCGGCATACCCGTGGAATTTCCGGGCATACAGGGCACTTTTGTGTGCAAGGCGTTTGACTACAATGTGGGCGCGACCGGTATTACGGAAAAACAGGCAAAACAACTGGGGTTTGATGCTTTCGCGCTTTCCGTTTGCGGGTTCGACAAGGCCCATTTTTACCCTGACAGCCAAATCATGGGATTGAAACTGATATTGGAAAAAAATTCGCAAAAAATTTTAGGGATGCAGGCGGTAGGAAAAGGTGATGTCGCCCGCCGCATCGACGTGGCCGCCGCCGCCATCCGATTCAACGCGACGATTCAGGATATCACGGACCTCGATATGGCCTATGCTCCCCCTTTCTCGCAGGCACTGGATGTTTTTATTACGGCGCTCAATGTTGCGGAAAACGTGAACCGCGGCATTCTGAAACCGATGACGGCGATGGAAGCAAGAAAACTTTTGGAAGCTGACGGGAATGTTTTGATGGTGGACGTCAGATCGGATCTGGAATTCAAACGCGCGCATATCGGCCATCCCCAGGTCATCAATATCCCCCTTGACGAACTGCAGCAAAGAATCGGCGAGTTGCCCAAGAACAAGAAAATAATCTGCGTTTGTCTGCTCGGTTTGCGGGGTTTCTCCGCTCAGCGAATTTTGGACGCAGCCGGTTTTCCCTCTGTCTGCACGCTCGAGGGCGGGATATTCCTGTGGCCGTGGAAAGAAGATCTGGTTTGAGGTTTTGATTATGAAAATTCTGACTTTAAATTGCGGTAGTTCGTCGCTCAAATACAAGCTCTTTGAGATGAAGACTAATAATGTGCTGGCCAAAGGCCAAGCAGACCGGATCGGGCTTACAAATGCGCTGTTCAGCCACGATCTACAGGGACGCGAAGTTTTTCAAAACGAAAGGCGCTTAGCCGATCATCACGAAGCGGTACGCGCGCTGCTGAGCTTTCTGACGAACAAGGAACAGAGCATCCTGAAAGACATAAACGAAATAGCGGGCGTCGGCCACCGCGTGGTGCACGGCGGAGAGCATTTTCACCAGTCAGTCGTCGTCAATCAGGCGGTGCGTGAAATTCTGGAAGCAACCAAAAAGCTCGCTCCGCTGCACAATCCGCCGAACCTTATGGGCATCGATGTCTGCACGGAACTGATGGTCGGCGTGCCGCAGGTGGCCGTCTTCGACACAGCATTTCATCAGACCTTGCCGCCGCGCGCTTTCATTTACGCCATTCCTTACCGCTACTACGCCAACGACCACGTCCGCCGCTACGGATTTCACGGAATATCGCACCGGTATGTCGCTTCCCGAGCGGCCAAAATTCTACGCGGAAAAATCGACAACCCGCGAATCATTACTTGTCATCTCGGCAACGGCTCCAGTATCTGCGCCGTAGCGCAAGGGCAATCACGGGACACATCAATGGGATTTACTCCCCTTTCAGGCGTGGTGATGGGAACGCGTTCGGGAGATATTGATCCGACGGTCGTATCCTTCATCGCGGAAAAAGAAAAATGCTCTTTGACGGAAGTGATGGACGTTTTAAACAGGCAAAGCGGCGTCCTGGGTATCTCCGGCGTTTCCCCCGATTTTCGCGATCTGGAGAAAGAAGCGGCCCAAGGCCACGAACGGGCACGCCTGGCGCTGGATGTTTTTGCTTACAGCGTGGCCCGGGGCGTTGCCTCACTGATTCCCGCCATCGACGGGCTGGATGCTCTGGCCTTTACCGCGGGTATTGGCGAAAACTCACCAAAGATGCGTCGGCGCATATGCTCATTTCTCGCATGGCTGGGCGTTGCGCTGAATGAAGACATAAACAGCGAAGACACCGGAGAAAGAGAAATCTCCGCGCGGGAATCAAAGATTACAGTTTTAGTCGTACCAACGGATGAAGAAAAAATTATTGCTCAAGAAACAATGGAGGTTTTGCAGCAAGACAAGCGCGCAGAAAAAAACCGCTTTTAAACAATTTAGCCATGAAATAATTTTGGAGGTAATAAATATGAAAAGGTTAAAAATGACGCCCAGTGAGGCGATTGTAGAAACATTGTTGGCCGAGAACGTGGATCACGTTTGTGGTATTGTGGGATCGGCCTTTATGGATATGCTCGACCTTTTTCCGACGGCAGGCATCAAATTCATTCCTGTCCGCCATGAACAAAGCGCCGCGCATATGGAGGACGCGTATTCCCGCGTATCAGGACGCTGCGGCGTTGTCGTAGGCCAAAACGGCCCGGGCATCACCAACATGGTAACGTCCGTGGCGGCAGCCAACATGGGACACACGCCGCTGGTGATTATTTCCCCGTCGGCGGGAACCCCAACCATCGGGTGGGACGGCTTTCAGGAATGCGACCAGGTATCTGTTTTCCGCGCCATCACGAAAGCTGTCGTTCGCGTTCCCCACCCGAAACGGGCGGCCGACTGTCTGCGTACCGCATTCCGTATCGCGTATGCCGACAGGGGCGCCGTGCTGTATGATATTCCACGTGATTATTTTTACGGGGAACTGGAAGATAAAATCCTCAAACCGTCGCAGTATCGTGTGGACGCGCGGGGTTGCGGTTCCATCGAGCAGTTGGATCGGGCCGCCGAACTTCTGTCGAAAGCCAAGAACCCCGTCATCGTTTCCGGTCGGGGTGTGGTGGATGCCGATGCGTTGAATATCGTCAAGGCTATCGCCGAGCATCTGACGGCGCCGGTGGCCGTGACCTATCTGCACAACGACGCGTTTTACGGCGACCACCCCCTGTTCGTCGGACCCATCGGCTACATGGGTTCCAAAGCAGCGATGAAAATACTGGCCAAAGCCGACGTCATGTTGGCCATCGGAACAAGGCTTTCCGTCTTCGGCACACTGCCCCAGTACGACATCAATTATTTTCCGGAAAACGCCAAGATTATCCAAGTGGACATCAACCCCAAACACATCGCCCGGACTCATCCCATTGAGGTCGGCATCATCGGTGACGCGAAGGAAGCGTCCGCGGAAATCATGAGACGCCTGAAAGCAATGGATAAAGGCCGAAAACCGGACGCGAAGCGGCTGGAGGTGGTGGCAAAGGAAAAAGAGATTTGGGAAAAGGAAATTGTTGATTTGGCGATGGTGGACGGCAATCCTATCAATCCCCGCCGCGTTCTTCTGGAAATTTCCCGGGCGTTGCCGGCGAACGCCATTGTTACCACCGACATCGGTAACGTCGCCTCCACAGCAAACAGCTACCTGAAATTCACGCAACCCAGACGCCATATCGCGGCGCTGACGTTCGGGAACACGGGATTTGCCTATCCCGCCGCGCTCGGCGCACAGCTGGCAGACCCCAAAGCTCCCGTCGTGGCGATTATCGGCGACGGGGCCTGGGGCATGAGTCTGCACGAAGTCAGTACCGCCGTGGAGCACAATATCCCCGTTGTAGCCTGCGTCTTCCGCAACATGTGGTGGGGCGCGGAAGCCAAAAACCAGGTGGACTTCTACAACAACCGTTTCATCGGCGTCGATATTCCCACACCGGAGAGTTTCGTTCCCGCCGCCAAGGCTCTGGGGGCGAACTCGCTTCAGGTGAGCCGGCCGCAAGATATCCGTGAGGCCTTCGAATCCTGCATCAACAGCCACAAGCCCACGGTGCTGGAATTTCTCGTGGACGGCAAACAGCTGGCGCCGCCATTCAGGAAGGACGCTTTGGCCCTGCCGACACGATTATTGCCCAAGTACGCTCACTTAGACCACCGTAACTGGTAGAAAGGATGGATTTATGTATGAGGATTTGAAAGGAAAAACAGCGATTGTCACCGGCGCGGGTAAAAAAACCGGCATCGGTTACGCGATTGCAGAAAAGCTGGCCGCTTGCGGATGCAACATTATCATCGCCGATCTGGGAGTTCCTCCCGTGCCGGGAGAGTCTTTGAAACCGGCAACCGGCGAGGAAATGGCCGCGATTGCCGCGGCGCTGGCCAAAACATATGGCGTAAAAACGCTGGCCGTGGCCGTGGATGTCACGGACAATAAAGCGATTGCCGCCATGGTGGACACTATTAAACGCAGCTTCGACCATATCGACATTCTCTGTAACAACGCGGGCGCGTCTTTCGGCGTTCCCAACTCGGTTTTAGGATATGACGAAGCGGCTTGGCTCAAAACCATCGACGTGAATCTGTTTTCCGTATTCCGCGTCTCACGCGCCATCATTCCCCTGATGACAGGGAAACCAGCGGCTATTGTCAATACTGCTTCCAGAGCGGGCAAGGTGCCTCCGCTCTTCAACAGCGCCTACGCGGTGGCTAAGGCGGGTGTAATTATGCTCACCAAAACCATGGCCAAGGAATTGGGCGGAAACGGCATTCGGGTAAATGCCATCTGTCCGGGGCAAATCGCCACGGACCTGGAAAAGTGGCGCTTCGGGCTGGAAGCATCATTCTTTGGCACAACGATTGAGGAACGCGAAAAGGAAATGTGCAAAACCATTCCGCTCGGCTATATCGGTCCGCCGGCTGAAGCGGCTGATCTGGTTGCCTTTCTGGCTTCCGACGCTTCGCGTTACATTACGGGACAGGCCATCAATATCGATGGCGGACAGTGCATGGAGTTATAAAAACAACGTATCAATGATTAGGAGGATACATTATGGACAATAATATTATTGGAGGCAAGCTTGTTGCGGACGCCCTCGTCGAGAGGGGCGTTGATTACATTTTTACTTTGAGCGGGGGGCATATTACGCCCATTTATCAGCATTTGGAAAAAACAAACATAACACTTTTTGATACACGTCATGAACAGGCTGCCGTTTTTATGGCCGAAGCTTGGGCCAGAATGAACCGGAAACCGGCGGTAGCCATGGTAACGGCAGGACCGGGTTTTACAAACGCCTTAACCGGTATTGCCAGCACCCGGCTTTCCAACGCGCCGGTCGTTCTCATTGCCGGATGCGTGGGGCTCGACAGCGTAGAAAAGCTCGATCTGCAGGACATGACGCAGCTTCCCGTTATCGAACCTATGGTGAAAAAGGCCTTTGTCTGCTATCTACCGGAGCGCATTCCTGAATATGTCGATATGGCTTTCCGCACAGCTATGAGCGGACGCCCCGGACCGGTTTACCTGGAGTTTCCCTGCAACGTTTTAAACGCCAAAGTTGATCCGACCGCAGTTAAAAAACCACACACGAAGGTTGTGTCCAAACCTGTTGACCGGGAAAACACGCGAAAAGTAGTTGATCTTCTGAAAGCAGCCAAAAACCCCATCGTCATCGGTGGAAGCGGTCTGTGGTATTCGGATGCGGAAAAAGAAATGATTGAGTTCGTGGAAAAGATCGGCATCCCGGCTTACACCGGTGCCGGCGGACGCGGTGTCATCCCGGATACTCATCCGCTCTGTTTCGAAGGCTCTCTGGCCATCCGGCCCGGTTCAGCCATGATTACCCTCATGACCACCGATCTTGTTTTGTTCCTCGGTGGCCGGCTGAACCTCTTCTATATTTTTGGCGATATTTTTCCGCCCACTGCCAAGTTCATTCAGGTGGATATAGCGCCGGATGAAATCGGCCGCAACCGCAGCATCGATCTCGGAATCGTCAGCGACGTCAAGGCGTTTCTCCAGGAAATAAACAGTATTTTGGATGAACAAAAAATCGGCGATAAGCTGAAAAAGCAGTATCAACCGTGGGTAGACACAATCCGTGCCGCGCATGAAGCCGGCAAAAAAGAAGCCAAGGCAATGTGGGAATGCGAAACCTTGCCTATGCATCCCATGCGTCTTGCCAAAGAGGTCAATGATTTCATGGACCGGGAAGACGACATCGTAGTCGCTGACGGCGGAGACACTTCCACCTGGATGGGAATGACACGAACCATTCGCAGGGGAGGAACATATCTGGACTATGGCCTTTACGGATGTTTAGCCGTAGGCCTTCCCTACGCCAACGCCGCCAAATTGAAACACCCGGACAAGCGCGTACTGCTTATCGTGGGTGACGGAGCTGTCGGCTTTAACTTCATGGAATTCCACACGGCCATACGCAAAAAATTGCCCATCGTGGTCGTAATATGCAATGACCAATCATGGGGGATGATTGCGCACAGTCAGCAGTTGCGTATGGGGCACAATATTCCTGACGGGACGGAACTGGGCTGGGTCGACTACCACAAGATGGTGGAAGTCTTGGGTGGATTCGGCGCCTATGTGGAAAAGCCGCAGGATATCCGGCCGGCATTGGAAGCGGCTTTTGCTTCCGGGAAAACAGCCTGCATCAACGTGAAGGTTGACCCGTCTGTAATCAGTCCGGGCAGTGTTGCTCTGGCCAATCTCGGCGGATATAAATGTGAATAAAATGAAATTCATTGTTTCGAACGGCCTGAAAAGCCAAACCTTTTAACCAAAATAAGGAGTTAGTATGAATAATTTAACTTCGCCCAAGGAATACAAGCTATCAAAGGGATACACCAACTACATCTTTATCCTATTGTTCCTGCTCTACTTCTTCGACTACGTGGACAGGTTGGTGGTTACGTCTCTGTTTCCCTTCATCAAGGCGGATTGGGGAATCACCGACGCGCAGTGCGGCATGCTGGTTTCCGCGGTTTACTGGTCGATCGTCATTTTTACTTTTCCCGTCTCCATCCTCGTGGATCGCTGGAGCCGCAAGAAGACCATCGGTTTGATGGCGGTCATATGGAGTCTGGCCACGGCGGCCTGCGCCCTGACCCGGAACTTCTCGCAGCTTCGGGCAGCCAGACTGGTGATCGGCATCGGGGAGGCGGGCTATGCTCCGGGGGGAACCGCCATGATTGCCGGTCTTTATCCGGAGGAAAAGAGATCCCGCATCATGGGACTCTGGAACATGTCGATCCCCCTGGGAAGTGCCGTGGGAATTGCCCTGGGAGGAATCATCGCCACTCACTGGGGATGGCGCCACGCCTTCGGGCTGGTGGCGCTTCCGGGACTGATTGTCGCGATTCTCTTTTTCTTCGTCAAAGACTATAAAACCGTTGAATTGACGAAAACGGTCAAGGAAACCTCTGCCAAGGTCAAAATGAAAACCGGCGAAATCGCGCGTGAATTTCTCCGCACGCCCTCGCTGATCCTGACCTACTTCGGCTTCGCCGCCATGGTCTTTGTGACCTCGTCGCTGATGACATGGCTTCCCAGTTTTCTGAACCGCACCTACAACATCCCCATAGATCAGGCAGGAATGAAGGTGGGGACCATCATGATGATGGCCATCGTCGGCGCTCCCCTAGGAGGCTTTCTGGCCGACATGTGGATGAAAAAGCACAAAAACGCGCGTCTTCTGCTATCCACTCTCGCGGCCATCATTTCCGCCGCCATCTTTTACGTGGCCCTTGTATCGTTCACCGGCTCCACCCAGTATATTTTCCTTCTGGCCGGCGGACTGACCGTGATGACCTTCGTGCCGGCCGCGGCGGCGGTCACCCAGGACGTGGTCCATCCGGGGCTTCGCGCGATTTCCTACGCCTTGTGCGTCATCGCGCAGAACCTCTTGGGAGCTTCCGTAGGGCCGGTCTTCATCGGCTCCATGTCCGACAAATACGGAATCGCCACGGCGGTAACGATGCTGCCGTTGTTTCTGGTGGCGGCGGCAGGCCTTTTCTTTATCGGCTCCCTTTTCTATGAAAGGGATTTGGCCAAGGTGGAAAGAATTACTCTGGAACGTGAAGACTAGCGGTATTCCGGAATCGGGAGGAAAATCATGAAAGCTGTTGTATTTCGTAAAGGGAAAGGGCTCGTATATGAAAATGTTCCCGATTATTCGTTGGCGTCCGAAGAGGTACTGGTCAAGGTAGCCAACACCGGCTTCTGTGGTTCCGACCATTCACTGGTGGCCGGCGGACTTCTCTCAGACGGCTACATCCTTGGCCATGAAATCAGCGGCGTTGTCGTGGAAAAAGGCGCACAAGCGGGTGGTCCACCTGTGGGAACTAAAGTTTGCATCCGCCCCACTTATTGCGGAAAATGCGCCAACTGTCTTTCCGGCAAACCGCACCTGTGCCGGGTAAATCGGCAAACCGCGGGAATCGGCGACCTGCCGGGAGGTTTTGCCGAGTATGTCAAGGTCTTCGGGCAGATGCTGATTCCCATACCCGGCGGCGTCGATTCACGCAATGCCGCCCTGGCGGAAACTTTTGCGGCGGCCCTGCATGGCATTAATTGCACCAGCGACCGGAAAGGCTCTGTTTTAGTGATGGGGGGCGGCCCCATAGGATTGTGCGCCGTGCGTCTTCTCAAAATTATCGGCTACCGTCCGATTATTCTTTACGAGCCGGTGCCGGAAAAACGGGAGATAGCCGCCGCTTATGGAGCCGATTATGTGTTCGATCCACTGGAAAAAGATGCGGACGCGCAAGTGTTGGCGCTTGTGCCGGGTGGATTTCAAAAAATATTTGAATGCTCCGGCGTGAAAGCCAACATCAACCGCGCCATAAATCTGTCCGTGGACAACGGGGAAATTTGTATCGTGAGTATGATTTTTACGCCGCTTACTATTGACGCGCCTTTTCTCGTCAATCTCAAGGAAATCCGGCTGACGGCATCCAACTCCAACACGCATCAGGAAAACATCCAGTGCCTGAACTGGATGGCGGAAGGCAAACTCGACGCCCGGCCGCTCATCTCGGATTATGAACCACTGGAGCGTTTACCCGCTGTATATCGCGAGCGGATTGACACGGGTCTGGTCATCAAAGTGCTTCTGAAGATTGGCGAGGAATTTTAGGGGGCGGGGATAAAATGCCCGATCGATACGAACTAATTTATGGCTTTGTCCATTGCCGGGGCAAAACCACCTATTCCGCGGGATTTGTAAACAGCCGGGAGGAAGCCGAGGCCTGGCTCAAAAAAAATCGGGAGGCGGCCACACGAACCGTGAAGGTGCCTCCTGAAGATCCTGTTCGTCACTGCAAGGCCGCCCTCTGCCCCCTTAAACGGCAGAAGCCGTGGTTCGATATCAGGCTTTGCGAAAAATCGGAAAGCTCGTGATACCGGCTTTCAGATATTTGGGCAAAATATATTTTTGCTTATAACAACGTGAAAAGGATTTTTTGAACTAATAGTATTTCAAAAGGCGGCAAGCAAAAAACCGCCGAAAATAAAAAATTATCACAGGATTGACTACACTATGGGAGCCAAAGAAAGAAGAGAAAGAGAAAAAAGGCAGAGGAAGAGCCAGATTCTTGATACGGCCAGGGCGCTTCTTCTGGAAAAGGGCTTAAACGCCACAAGCATCAACCAGATCGCAAAACGTTCCGAATTAAGCGTAGGAGCCATATATTTTTACTTTAAGGATAAAGAAGAGCTTTTTGCGTCTCTTCAGGTCGAAGGGCTGGAACTGCTCCACAAGACCATTCAAAAAGCGATAAATAAAGATTCGTCACCCGAAGAAAAAATCAAGTCAATTGCTTCAGCGTATCTGCGCTTCAGCGAAAAGCATAAAAATTATTTTGACATCATCAATTATTTTTTGACCGCGCCAAAAACTGTTTTTTCACCGGAGTTGAAAAACAAAATTGATGCACATGGCAATGTCAGCATATCTACTCTGGCGGACGCGATAAGCGAGGGTATCGACAGCGGCCATTTCAAAGCGGTTGACCCAAGGAGACAGGCCATTATTCTGTGGAGCGCCTTCAACGGCATCATTCAGTTAAAAAAGTTGCAAAAGACTATCCTGGCAAAAGACGAATACAAATCTCTTTACATCGAGTCGCTGGAGCGGTTTCTTGACGGACTGCGCAATTAATTGACAGATAACGCGGGGCCGGCGTCACCTCCCCCTTAAAGGGGTACTCTGTTTTGTTCCTTTTTTGCCAAAGGAAACAACAAAGACACTGTGGTGCCGCGGCCTAATTCGCTTTCAATTTCCATTCTGCCGCCGTGGGCAATCATCAAGTGTTTGACAATCGATAACCCCAAACCCGTTCCTCCCAAATCACGCGAACGCGACCGGTCCACACGGTAAAAACGTTCCCCCAAGCGTTGAATTTCATCCCGCGGCACACCAATGCCAGTGTCACTTATTGATACTGCGGTATAAGCATCAGCTTCCTTCGCAGCAATAGTGATCCGGCCCGACTCCGGCGTGAATTTAACGGCGTTATCCAGAATATTGACAAATATTTGCGTGAGCTTGTCCTTATCAGCCCTGATCATGGGGAAATTTTCGCGCACATTGTTATGGATAGTTATCTTCTTTTCCTTTGCTTTTGTCTCAACCAGAGAAATCACGTTTGTTATCGCCGCGTTTATTGAAACATTCTCAAAATTAAATTTTAATTCCTTCAGCTCGATATGTGACAGCGTTAACAAGTCTTCGACCAGACGATTAAGCCTTTCGGCCTGATTCAAAATGATATCAACAAATTTTTTCGTCTCATCAATGTTGACGATCGCGCCGTTTTTAATTGTTTCCAGGTATCCGATAATCGCCGTAAGCGGCGTTCGGATTTCATGAGTAACGTTGGCCACAAAATCCTCTTTTACTTTTTCCAGTTTTTTCAGCCGCGTCACGTCATGAAAAACAATCATCGTTTTGTCTTCCTGCGGATAACCGTGCACGGCAGAAACGCTGACGTTAAGAATGACGACTTCCGCCATGTCCAGAGTGATTTCCCGGGTGATGTTCTCTCCGGTGCGCTTAAATTCAGTTAAGATTTTCTGCAATTCAGCGCTGCGGAACGCTTCCATTAGTGTTTTGCCGAACACGTCTTCATAGCGAACAGAAAGCATATCTCCCAAGACAGGACTCACAAACTCTATTAACCCTTGCGCATTGATAATGAGCACGCCCTCTGTCATGCTCGTCAATGCGGTCATCAGCTTGCTTTTTTCCTCATTGGCAATCCTGATTTTGTCTTTGAGCTCTTCCACCAAAAAATTGATGTTGTCGGCAAGTTTTTTTGTTTCATCGGCCGTATTCAACAGAATCGCCCCGACCGGCTCACCTTGCCTTAACTTTTCGGTAAACCTTTCCATCGCCCGAATCGGTTCCGCCAGACGGTAAGAAATAAATAAAGCGATAAGCAGGGAAACAATGACAGCTATGGCGCTCGCGCCCAATATGGACTCATACATTTTTTGAATTACTTTCTGCACATCATGCAGCGGACGCGCCAGGCGAACATAGCCGTTTATTTTTTCGCCATTTCTTATGGTCACCGCCACGTAGAGCATGTCGATGTTCAGCGAACTGCTAAAACGCACGGATATGCCGCTACCTTTCAGCCTGGCTTCCTGCACCTCCGGCCTGTTTGAATGGTTTTCCATCTGTGTGACATCTTTTTCGGAATCGGCAAAAACCTTGCCCCGCGCGTCAATCAGCGTGACCCGGCAATTGGATATGTTCGCCATCTCGCCAATTTGCTCAGTAACCTTTTCCCGCGGGCTTAAGTCTATGATTTTCGCGTAAGACATCATTTCTGTTTCTATCTGCGAAGTGAGATTCTTTTCAACTTCTTCGCGCAGAAACAAATCCAGAAGCAGAAAGGACAAAGAGATGATGACAAGATAGCTGAAAAATATTTTATAAAAAAGATTTTTTTTCATGCCCGCTACCGTCGCGCTAATTCTGGGGCCGATGACGCACGTTCTCACCGGTCACCATGTAAGTTACCATATCCGCGATGCCTTTAGCGTGGTCGGCAATACGCTCCAGGTTTTTGGACACATGCATGACCAATAAACTCCGGTGAATATTTTTGGAATCTTCCATCATAAAAGTCAGCAGCTCACGGAAAATTTGTTCGTTCAGGTCATCCACTGCCTCCTCCGTTTCCCCAACTTTCTCGGCTGTCTGTAAGTCCCCTTTAATCATTGCATCCAGCGCGTTCTTAATCATTTCTTCGACCAAGCCGGACATGCGCGGCAAATCAATATAGGGCTTGAGCTGGGGCTCTTCATTTAACTGTATCGCTTTTTCCGCGATATTTACCGCCATGTCCCCTATTCTCTCCAAATGACCGGTAATTTTTATAGCCGTCGTGATAAACCTCAAATCAATAGCGGCCGGCTGGCGCAGGGCCAGTATTTTAATGCATCTTTCCTCTATTTCGGTGTCCATTTTATCAATTTCATCGTCGTCTCTGATTACCTGATTGGCCAGGTCGGTGTTCCTTTGGGTGAGAGATTTCATGGCCAACTGTATGGCCTTTTCCGTAAGAGCGCCCAGGTAAATAAGCGAGTTTTTAATTTCCTGCAGCTCCATCTCATAATGAAGACTTGTGTGCCTTCGCTCTTCCATAATTGCTCCTTATGTAAAATATCAGCCGAACCTGCCGGTTATATAATCTTCCGTTTGTTTCATGTCCGGATTGGTGAATATTTTTTCTGTTTTGTTATACTCAATAAGATTCCCCATGTAGAAAAAAGCCGTTTCATCGGAAATTCTGGCCGCCTGCTGCATATTGTGCGTTACGATGATGATAGTATAATCTTTTTTCAGCGCTTCAATCAACTCCTCAATTTTTGCCGTGGAAATCGGATCTAGCGCCGAAGTCGGCTCGTCCATCAGCAAAACATCCGGTTTCATGGCCAGCGCGCGCGCAATGCACAACCTCTGCTGCTGACCGCCGGATAGATTCATCGCCGACTTATTTAAAATATTTTTTACTTCATCCCATAAAACAGCCTGTCTTAAACTCTGCTCCACCAAAGTATCCATATCCTCAACTCCGAGACCGGCAAGTTTCGGGCCGTAAGAAATGTTGTTATAGATGGTTTTGGGAAACGGATTGGGCTTTTGAAACACCATTCCTATTTTGCGGCGAATTTCCACCGGATCAACATCCGGCGCGTAGATATTTTTTCCTTCAAAAAATATTTTTCCTTCAACTTTTGTGCCGTCAATCAAATCATTCATTCTGTTTAACACTCTTAGGAGAGTGGATTTGCCGCAACCCGATGGGCCGATATGCGCGGTAACTTTATTCTTTACAAACTTCATGGAAATATTACTTAACGCCCTGCATTCACCGTAATAGAAGTTCACATCATCCAACTGAATAATTTCTTTACCGCCCATCACTACCATCTTTTATTCCTTCTCATGTAACCGCGGATAATAATCGCAATCAAATCAATCCCTAAAACAACCGCGACCAAGACAAGCACCGTTCCGAACTGGATGGGGCGCGTAGCCTCGATGTTAGTGCCGGCCGTGGACAGCACATAAACATGATAGGGAAGAGCCATGACTTCGTCGAAAACCGAACCGGGCAGTTTCGATGTAAAAAAAGCGGCGGCCGTGAACATAATCGGCGCCGTTTCACCCGCGGCGCGGCCGATGCCTAAAATCGAGCCGGTCAGAATCCCCGACAAAGCGTTGGGCAAGACAATCCTGTATGTCGTCTGCCATTTGGAAACGCCCAGCGACAAAGACGCTTCGCGAAACGTCTGGGGCACGGATTTGAGCGCCTCTTCCGAAGCTCCTATTATCGTCGGCAGAATCAAAAATCCCAGCGTCAGAGATCCGGCCAGAATGCTTGATCCGAATTTCAAAAATATGACAAAAAAGCCCAACCCGAAAAGACCGAAAACAACGGACGGAACGCCCGCCAGACAATTAATGCCTATTTTTATGGCACGCACAACCTTTCCCTGTCGGGCGTATTCGGTAAGATAAACGGCCGAGGCGATGCCCAGCGGCAGACCAATGGCAATAGCCCCCAGGGTAAGATAAATAGTCCCGATAATTGCCGGCATTATGCCACCTTTGGTCATCGAATCGGTCGGCGGCTTGGTGATAAAATCCCAACTGATAACAGAATAGCCGTTATAAAAAATGTAGAAAATAATCCCGCCCAGCGCGAGAGTTATTATCAGGGCGGAAGCGCGCACCAGCGAAAAAAATACGCTTTGTTTGAAGTAACGCCATTTCATCGAGTAAATATTTATGTTCTTCACCTACCAGTAAATTATAGTGTTGCCGAACCAGTTTGACGGAATTTATGCGAAACATAATCGGCAATCAAATTAAAGCTCAACGTCAAAAAGAAAAGCACCACGCCGATAGCAAAAAGAGCGTGATAATGAGAACTGCCGTAAGGAGTTTCACCCATTTCTGCGGCGATACTTGCCGGCATGGGGCGCACAGAATCAAAAATGCTTTCCGGAATTGCCGCCGCGCCGCCGGCGACCATCAAGACCACCATCGTTTCCCCTATTGCCCGGGCCATACCCAGCATCACCGCCGTGGAAATACCGGATAAAGCGGCAGGTAAAATCACCTTGGTTATCGTCTCAAATTTTGTCGCGCCCAAAGCATAAGAAGCTTCTTTAAATTCCTGAGGAACAGAGTAAAGGGCGTCTTCGGAAATACTCGATATCGTCGGAATCGCCATAATGGCAAGAATTACCGAAGCGTTGATGATATTCAATCCCGTAGGCAGATCAAAAGTTTCCTGCAGCCAGGGCGCAACAATCACCATGCCGAAAAAACCCAAAACAACCGAAGGCAAACCGGCCAGAAGTTCTATAACGGACTTCAAACTTTCCCTTACCGCCGGCCGCGGCGTGATATCAGAAATATAGATTGCGGCCAGCACCCCCAGGGGCACGGCTATGACTGTGGCCAAAAGCGTTACGATGAATGACCCGAAAATCAGGGGAAAGATGCCGAATGACGGAGGATCATAAGTAGGATACCACTCCATCCCGAAGACAAAATCCTTTAATGAAACCTGTTTAAATACGGGCAGGCCTTCGCGAAACAGCGAAAGAACTATCAGACCTAGAACAATCACAGAAACCAGGGCGAAAAGAAAAAACGCGTGTTTAATTACAGTCTCTTTGATCCGGCGATTCATTTTATTTCAACGATTTATTTTGATTTACAATAATACTTTCGCTGTTCAATCTCGGTAAAAAATATCCCTAATTATTTTTTTCCGTTCTTTTCAAATCAATCAGCGGGACAAAACCTTCCTTGGCAATGATTTCTTGTCCTGCCGCTGATTTGACAAAATTTATGTACCCGGCCACGCCACCCCGCGGCTCGCCGTTGGTGTACATGTACAGTTCTCTGGAAAGAGGATATTCCCTGGAAAGGGCAGTTTGCGCCGATCCGGCCACGCCATTGACCCGCAACGGTTTCACGTCTTTGTTGATATAGCCTATCCCCAGATAACTGATGGCGTAACGATTTTTCGCCACGGCCTGCACAATCGCTCCGTTGGAGGCAAGCATTTGCGCCCTGGGGGTAACTTTTGTTTTTTTCATGACAAAATGGTCCCAGGATTCGAACGTGCCGGAAGAAGAATCACGCGAAATGACCACGATTTTGAGATCATCACCGCCCACTTCCTTCCAGTTAGTGATTTTGCCTTGATAAATCTGGCTGAGCTGATCAATGGATAGATTATTCACTTTGTTTTTTGGATTAACCACTGGGATTATCGCATCGTGCGCAACAACATGCGCTACCGGTTTGATGCCTTTGCTTTTAGCCAAAGAAATTTCTTCTTTTTTTATCTCACGCGAGGAAGTGGCAATATCCGTTGTTTTGTCAATCATAGCTTTAATGCCTTCACCGGAGCCGCCTCCGGAAAGAGAAATCTGCAGATCAGGATTTTTCTTTACAAAAGCTTCCAGCGTGCTCTGCGCTATGGGCAAAACCGTGGTGGAGCCCTTAATGACAATTGATTCGGCGGCAAAAAAATTTCCCGGAACGGATAACAACAGCAGGAACGCCATTGTGACTTTTCTGACAACATTACGCATCATTTGCTCCTCCATATTTTTCGGGAGAATATATAATTCGAATATTACAGTTTGATGACAGGATGAATATAATATGAAAACAACGTGGGGAAAAGCTACCGCGTTTCGGTGAATTTGTAACCGAAACCGCGAATGGTCAAAATATAGCGCGGGTTCTCTATGTCCTTTTCAATCTGGCTCCGCAGGCGGCGAATATGCACGTCAACGGTACGGTCGGTAACAAACGTGTCGTCACCCCAAACGTGGTCAAGAATCTGATTTCTCGAATAAACTCTGCCGGGATTGCGGCTCAAAAAAAACAGGAGTTTCAATTCTGTGGGACTTAAGTCAATTTTTTTGCCGTCAACCTTTACGCTGCATGAAACGTAATTTATTTCCAGCCCCTTGTATTTAAACGATTCCTCAAGCGTTGTACCGTGCTCCTTCAGCCGGCGCAGAATCGTCCTCACGCGGGCAACAAGCTCCTTCACGCTGAACGGTTTGGTCATATAATCGTCGGCGCCGATTTCCAGACCGAGTATTTTATCCACTTCATCAACCTTGGCAGTCAACATGATAATGGGTATATTAGCGGTAACCGGATCATGGCGGATCGCCCGGCAGACATCGAGTCCGTTAATCTTGGGCAACATGAGGTCCAGAATAATTAATTCGGGCTTCTTTGTTTTGGCAAGCTTCAAGGCGGTTTCCCCGTCATAAGCTTTTACACAAGAAAAACCTTCTTTCTCCAGGTTGTAGGAAATAAGTTCCACGATATCCTGTTCGTCATCAACAATCAGTATCCTAGACATAAAATTAACCCTGCTTATCAGCGTTAAAAACTTATACCACAGGTTTTGCCCGCAGTTCAGCTATTTTTCCGTTTCCTCCGCCGGGAAAATCGATGTTATCATGGTATAATGCTTATGGTAGTGATGTGACAGAATTTATGCAAGGAAATTATGCCGTAACCTGTTTAACCGGCCGCCGCACAAATAAATAAAAAATGCCTGACTTGAGGTAAATCAGGCATTTTTTACAATTTGCTTATATTGTTTCGTTATCGTTAGAGCACCCGGACATTAATCACGCCCTCGATGGTCTTAATTTTCCCGACCAGGTCTTCGCCGATATCGCCTTCCAAATCAATGATATTGTAAGCCAGGTTTCCTTTGCTTTTGTTAATCATGTCCGCGATATTGAGGTTGTTCTCAGCGAGCAGGCCTGTGATTTTCTCTATCATGCCCGGCGTGTTCTGATTGGATATGGTGATTCTTTTCTTGCCTGACCTGTCGAGGAAACACTCCGGGAAATTCACCGAATTCTTGATGTTTCCGTTTTCCAGGAAATCCATCAGCTGCAAGGCGGCCATGATGGCACAGTTTTCTTCCGATTCCTCTGTGGAGGCGCCGAGATGCGGGATGGCAATGACTTTGTCGGTTTTAATAACTTCTTCATCCGGAAAGTCTGTAACATAACAGCTCACGATACCGTCGGCGATAGCTTTTTTCAGTGCCGCGGTATCCACAAGCCCGCCGCGGGCGAAGTTTAACAGCACAACACCCTTTTTCATGACCGCAAGCTTATCAGAGCTGATGAAGCCTTTGGTGTCTTTATTCTGGGGAACGTGCAGAGTGATATAGTCGGAACTTGACAGGAGCCGCTCCAGGCTGGGAGCTTTTTTGGTGTTGCGGGAAAGCCTCCATGCCGCCTCAATGGACAGGAACGGATCGTACCCCATCACTTCCATGCCCAACGCTTCGGCGGCGTTGGCCACCATGGTACCGATGGCGCCTAAGCCCACCACTCCCAAGGTTTTGCCCTGGATTTCCGTGCCGACAAACTGGGCTTTGCCCTTTTCGATGAGATCGGGCACTTTATCACCCTGGCCTACAAGACCTTTAGCCCAGATAATACCGTCCGCAACGTGGCGGGCCGCCAAGATCATGCCCAAGATGACCAATTCCTTGACACCGTTCGCGTTTGCTCCGGGGGTATTGAAAACAACAATTCCTTTCTCGGAACATTTGTCGATAGGAATATTGTTGACGCCGGCGCCGGCGCGAGCAATGGCTTTAACACTTGAAGGCAGAGTCATGTCTTTCATTTCTTTGCTTCTCACCATTATTCCGTCGGGATCGGAGATATCAGCACGATACTCGTACTTGTCGGTGAAAACGCTCAAGCCTTTTTTCGAAATCTTGTTCAACAGATCAATCCGATACATAAAACCTCCTGTTTGCTTCCGTAACTTTTTATTAGAGAGTATCCGGACAAAACCGAACACTTACTTTCACGGCACAGCTCCAAAACAAATTGTCCTTATGATTTTTAATAAGAACCTTAAGTTTTGCGGACGTGAGTATAAAGTGGGCACTCTTACGTGTCAAGAAAATCTTGGCCGCAAAATATGGATGTTCCCCAAGGGCGTTTGCCTGCTGTAAATCATTGTAATATTTCAACAAACACTTAATGATGACAAATATTTCTTTAAATCGGCATCATATATTAACCAAAGCAGAAAACGTCCCCGATATTCTCTTGCCTCAAACAAACCTTTGCCTTTTTCGCTCCGCGAGCAAAACGTCAGGAATAGAGACTTCCCTTTTTTCGTCGGTTGCTAAAACTGGTTTCCTTTTGAGAGGAATTACTTGGCCCGCGTTTCATCGTTGATCAAAGGCCCATCCTTATCCAGGTTATGTTCCCAGAGGTACTCTTTCGTCTCCTTTACTATGACACCGCTTAATAGCAGCAATGCCACCAGATTGGGAATGGCCATGAGCGCGTTCGCGGCATCTGAAAAATCCCATACCAGCGGCAATGATGCCGTAGCTCCCACAAATACTCCCAGCGTAAATAAAATACGATAGGGTTTGATGCCCTTTTTCCCGAAGAGGTATTCCACCCCTCTTTCCCCGTAATAAGACCAGCCTAAAATAGTAGAGTACACAAAAGTGAAAAGTCCGACAGTAAGGACTATTGGCCCGATTACCGGTATTTGTGAGAAAGCCGCGTTGGTAACTTCCGCGCCGTTCAATCCTTCGGAGATATTCGGATATTTCATAATGGTGGTCACCAGCACCAGGCCGGTCATCAGGCAAATTACCACTGTATCCCAAAAGGTTCCGGTGGCGGATACGAGAGCCTGGCGGATAGGATTTTTTGTCTGCGCGGCGGCAGCGGCGATGGGAGCAGACCCTAAACCCGATTCATTGGAAAACAGGCCGCGGGCAATCCCATATCTGGTGGCCATCAAAACAGTAGCGCCGATAAAACCTCCGCTGGCGGCATGAGGGGTAAAGGCTGATTTTACGATCAGAACAATGGCGGGCACTATGTAATTGGCGTTGAGCGCCAGGATAATCAAGCAACCTATAACATAGAAAATTGCCATAAAGGGAACCAGCTTTTCACATACACGGGCTATGGATTTTATCCCTCCGATGATGACGATTCCCACAAGTATCGTCATAATCACGCCGGTTATATAGGGAGGAAGATTCAAGGTCTTCCCTGCAAGAGCCGAGATGGAGTTCGCCTGTGTCATGTTGCCGATACCAAAAGACGCGATGGCGGTAAAAATGCAGAACAGCACGGCAAGCCATTTCATTTTCAGGCCTTTTTCCAGGGCATACATCGGCCCTCCCAGCATGGTACCGTCGGAAGTCTTGACCCTGTATTTAACCGCCAGCAAGGCCTCGCTGTATTTTGTGGAGATTCCAAACACGCCGGTCAGCCACATCCAAAGAACCGCTCCGGGCCCTCCCAGCGTGACGGCTGTGGCGACACCGACAATGTTTCCTGTGCCGATGGTGGCGGCCAGGGCTGTGGTCAGAGCGCCGAACTGACTGACGTCACCTTCTCCGCTCGTATCTTTTTTAAATGATAGCTTGATACCGAGGCCGATATAGCGTTGAATAAAACGTAGGCGGAATGTCAGAAAAAGATGAGTGCCAAACAGAAGTACCAGAATCGGCGGTCCCCAGAGGTAACCATTGAGCCAGATGATAAAATCATGAAATGCCTGCATTTAACTGCTCCTTTCTGAGATGACTGAGTATTGGGAATAACGGATTACGATAAAGATATTTGTGGATTGTATCTTTAGAGGTAGACAGATTGTGTTAGAGTAGTCGGCCATAGTTTTTGATTTTTGTTCTAACACCCCGCGTTTTTTCATCATCCTGCGTGAAGTAAAGACAACAGCGCGCCCGGTAAATGCTCGGGGATGCAGGGCAATCCCTACCTTGCTTGTCATTGCAAGCAAATACTATGAGCGAAGCAATCTCTTAACCCGACAAGCCTTACAATAAAATAGTACCATCACCATTATTTTTCAAACTAATATTTAAACAAAAAAACAATAGTCAGAACCGCGCAGCATACCGAAAAGATGAATTTTATTATGTGCTCCGCCGTGAAACTGTCTGGCGAGATACTGAATATTCCGTGCGGGTAAAGCCCAGAATCCCAGAAAATATACAACGATAATCCGAATTAACAATTTAATAACCATATAACCCGGCGATCCGGTTTGTGCTTCCATTTGCCGGCTTAAAGTTTAAAGGTTTTTAGTGGATTAAATCAGGTAATTGTACCTGTTCCCTTTTTAGACTCCAACAAATTGTTGTCTATTCCATCCAATGGACAAATTCATCGAGCCTTGCTCTTTCACGCTCGAAATTGTTAAGAGGGAATGACAAGTCAGGATAGCCCACAGCGATACCCACAACAATTTTTTTATCATCAGGAATCGCCGCTATCTTTCTGATTTCAGCGGGGTAACGCGCGGCCGCGGCCAAAAGACAAGTACCAAGACCTTTATCGTGCGCCGCCAGGCAGATTGTTTGAGCGATAATGCCGATATCCAGCATCTGGTATTCAACAAGATTATCCCGCGAAATACAGGCTAAAATAAGACAGGGGGCGTCGAACATAGAAACCATATTCTGATAATATTTATCGCGCGCGTCTTTATCTTCTCTTTTTATGCCCTGCGCTGATAAAACGATTTTGCCCAGTTGGCCATACCTGGCTTTCATGGCGTCAGGCCATTGCGTGAGCATAGGCACGTCGGAGGCGATTTCCGCGCCGGCCAGCGTTTGCTTGAGATTCATTTCTTTGAATTTTGCCAATATCTTGCCCGTCAGTACGTATAAATCCCAGGGCTGAGTATTCCCCCACGATGGCGACCAGCGCGCCGTCTCCAGAATCTCCGTAATTAAATTCTTCGGTACATCCTGCGGTTTGAATTTACGAATACTTCGTCTTCCTTTAATCGCGGCTGTTAATTCCATGTTAACCTCCTTAGCGGAATCAATCCGTTTATTATTGATATTAAAATCAAATAGAATTCAATTCATAGATAATTAAATTTTATTTTTCCTGAATTGCTACAAGAAAACCAGTATGGTGTCCCCAGAATTCTCCAGAATTCCTTCCGGAATTTTCTTTGGCCTATCATATACGATTGGTTAAGCACATTGTTCGTTGAAAAGGGGTGTTTCCAATCCGCCGAGCCACTCAGCTGGTGATATTTCCATCTTCTTTAAAGAAGGTGGTCTAATCGCAACACGGTTTAGCATTTCTCGAATATTCTTGTGCAAAACTTTCCCTTCTTTTTCTGAAACATTTAATATGTAAAGAAGACGAAGATATCTGTCTATAGAAGTTGATGCTGAGTGCTTACCGTTTTCCCAACGAGAGTATGTTTCTTTTTCCAGAGATAAAGTCTCCGCCATGTCTTTGCTCTTTAAGCCTAATTCTTTTCTTAAAAAACGTACCTCGTCGCCAGTTAAACGTTCGCTTTTGCAGATAATATCTCTTCCTATCAAGAGATGAAGATCTTTAATGTGTGGGATTTCCGCTCCAGCTTCACCGCATTCAGGACATTTATATTGTATTATTCCTTGAAGATAGATATTGTTCAATCCGCATTCTGTATAATGGTACGCTTTATTTTTTATTATTTGTAATTTATTATTGCATTTCCAACATGTATCCATTTTTAGTTTCTCCTTACATAACAGTAATAATTATCATCTTTGCCTTTTTTCTAATTTCGATAATTATAATACCTTCGTCACCTTCAATATCGTTACCTTGAATCTTACAGACGCATTTATCATTTCCCTTATCAGTAACATTTTTGACGCTGCCATAACTTAAAATATGAAAGACATCATGCGTGGTGTAACCTCTGATTCCCATGCGTTCTTTGGCATGTGCAGTGAAAATAACCTTACCGTTATTTATTATTTCTCTAATAACTATTTCATATTCCTTAAATAAGGATCCCGTCATGGAAGTAAATCCTTACACATCTTTAAAAATACGTCAAGAAATATTGACATTATGTCAATTTACCATATTCGCTTTAAGTAATTATAATTATTGATACATATTCAATTTCACTCTTTTTTTATCTAATCGGTTTGCTGGTTTTCAGTTTTTTCATCCCCAGCTTGATTTCTGTTCAAAGTGGTCGGCTAGAACTAATCTTTCTTCATATCCGTTTGGGTATCTGTATAAAAGTTTCGTACAGTCGAATTCAGCGTTGGTTTTGTGAATTATACGGTGATGATTCGGGCAAATCACAATAATGTTTTTACTAATATCCGCACCGCCCTGACTCAATGGATTGATATGATGAGTTTCCGCAAAAGGTTCATCATACTTAATTTTAAAATTCATGCCACAAACCTGACAGCGATGATCGTAAATTGCTTTTAACGATTCTGATAAATTCTGGTCACGATAATATTCCTCATGCTCTGGTACGATAATTTTTAATTGTTTTCCAGGCCGACTAATTACATCGTAGTTGCCTAGGGTTTCTTTTACTAAACTTGGGCCGAAGGTATCTCTGAGATCATACCCCGTCATTTTGCCCCAGATATATGGAGATATTACAGTTTCATCTGCCGGACTTATTGCAATGGGATTGGTTTGCCCGGCATAATTTCGGGATAGTGGAATTGCTTCTAAGCTAAACGGTATGGTGGGTATCGTATCAGAGCAAACAAGAATATATTTCCAAGTTTTACCAGCTTGCGGCCAGTGTTGGCGGCTTATTTCGCCTGTATGGTCAAATTCATAATGGTCGTAAACAAGGGCAAATTCGATGCGCGCATGCAATTTGCCAATATCTCTAGCTTCGTCTTTGACAAGTTGCAGAAGAAGAATTTCTCCTTTTTGAAAATGCGGTGTCTGATCAATCGCAAAAAGCGATTTTTCAATGCATTCTCTAATCTGTGATTGTCTTACATTCAGACGTTGCACACTGCCATCCTATTTATTATTCAATTTCTCCATTATCACCTTAAAGCTTTCTATCCCTGCTTCCAGATTTTCGATGATGTCGTTTGCCAGCACATCCGGGTCGGGTAAATTGTCCAAATCGGCAAGGCTTTTATCTTTGAGCCAGGTAATGTCCAGGCTGGTCTTGTCGCGGGCAACAATTTCATCGTAAGTAAATTTGCGCCAGCGGCCTTCGGGATTTTTTTCCGGATGCCATGTTTCTTTTCGCTTATGCCGGTTTTCCGGATTGTAACACTTTATAAAGTCCTGAAGGTCTTCAAATTTCAATGGCGATTTTTTCAGCGTATGCCGAATATTGGTGCGATAATCATAAAACCATACTTCTTGTGTCCACGGGTCTTTGCTGGCTGGCTTGTTATCAAAAAATAAAACATTGGCTTTGACGCCCTGCGCGTAGAATATTCCGGTCGGCAATCTCAGGATTGTATGCAGGTCTGTTGTTTCAAGCAGTTTTTTACGCACTGTTTCACCCGCGCCGCCTTCAAATAAAACATTGTCGGGCAAAACCACAGCCGCCTTGCCGGTGGTTTTCAGCATCGTGCGGATATGCTGGACAAAATTTAATTGTTTATTGCTGGTTGTCGCCCAGAAATCCTGCCGATTGTAAGTCAGGTCTTCTTTTTCCTGCTCGCCTTCTTCATTGGTAAAAGTCATAGAGCTTTTCTTGCCAAAGGGCGGATTCGTCAGCACATAATCCACACGCAAACCGGTATCGGCCACCAGCGAATCGGTCGGTAAAATAAAAGTTTCAGAATCAATATCCCCGATATTGTGCAGGAACATGTTCATGAGCGCCAGCCTGCGCGCGCCCGCGACGATTTCGTTTCCGTAAAATGTTGAATTTTTCAAAAATGCTTTTTGTTCTTTGGTAAGCGAAAAATTATTTGAATCAGAAATATAGTCATACGCAGCCAAAAAGAAACCGCCGGTTCCACAAGCCGGGTCGGCGATTGTTTTGCCGGGCTGTGGCTGGATGCAGGTAACCATGGCTTTAATCAGAGGCCGCGGCGTAAAATACTGACCTGCTCCACTTTTTGTATCTTCGGCGTTTTTTTCCAGCAAGCCTTCATAGATTTTGCCTTTGACATCCGTGCCCATCAACGTCCACTGCTCTTTGTCGATCATGTCGATGAGCTTGTATAATTTGGCCGGGTCTTGAATCTTGTTCTGACTTTTGGTGAAAATCTGGCCCAGTGTGCCTTTGGCATGCGACAACTCACGCAGCAATGTCGTATAGTGCGCTTCCAAAGCCGCGCCGCTTTTTGAAGTCAGGCTTTCCCAATTATATTGCGCCGGGACAGGCAACTTCCGGTTATGAGGCGGCTTGCTGAATTCGTCCGCCATTTTTAAAAATAGTAAATAGGTAAGCTGCTCCAAATAATCGCCGTAACCGACGCCGTCGTCGCGTAAGGTATTACAAAAGCTCCATATCTTACTGATAATGCCTGATGTATTGTTGGTTTCGTTGCTCATACCCTTTTAATTTCCTCAAATTATTCAAATAACTGATTTCACTATAATATCAATAACCAAATTTCCGTTTGACTTTTAATATCAGATGATCAATATTTTTACCGCAAGTAAATCCTCATGTTTGGGCTTCCGGATGGTTGCTCGTAAATAGCGCATGGGGTTTTGCGCTTTATAGGCAATTCTGATTTTCAAGACAACCTTCCTTTTTTCTTTTTACTTTCCGTCTTTTCTTTTTCCGCTTTGATGCGTTCGAGTAATTTGGATGCCGGTTCATCGTTGGGGTCTTGGGGAACGAGTTTGCCTTCGAAGGCTTTTTTCAGGATGCTCTGGCGCAGGGATTCAGACTGTTTAAGGCTTTGCTCGATGCTCTCTTCAATTTTATCGCAGACGGAAAGCCGGGATTCGATTTCGGCGACGATGGTTTGTTGTTCCTTAATAGATGGCAAACAAATTGGAATGCCATTAACAATTTTTGCGTTTAAATTTGCCATTGTTGTTCCTGCCGCGTTTTCTTCCAAGTATTTTTTTACTATTCGGCCTTTTAAACAATGGAACAGGAATATTGAATTTGCGACTTTTGATTTCGGTCGAATATATAGACTGCCTGTACCACAGAAATAACCAGCTTCTTTTTTACGCACCAAACCATATCTTCCCATCTCGCCTCTTCTTCCCATAATTATATCGCCTTCTTTGAGAATATAATTCGGCAAGCTGTCTCTTTTTTTCTTTGTAATTGAATAAGATGAGTCAGCCTCAATTACGCCATCTTTAAAATGCATTGGGTTAATCAGGGGTATGCCACCCATTATGTAATCTTCTTTGTGTAGTTGGGTGCCGAAAGGTCCAATCTGAATTTTTTCGGAAATCTCACCTAAATTTACTTTTTGCCACCCTTCAGGCAATTCGCCTTCTTTTACATTTGTATTTGTCAGTTTGCCTTCAAATGCCCATTTCAAGACGGCCTGGCGATAGACTTTGAGTTGTTGCTGTGCGGTTTTGAGGCTTTCGATGCCTTTATCCAAACTGCTGAACAGCTCTTCTATCTTGGCGACAATGCGGCGCTGTTCGGGGAGAGGCGGGAGAGGAAGCGCTATATGTGCAATCTCATGTTTGGCAAATCCATTTTGTGCGGAACGTGAAAGTAATGCAAGAGGTGTCTGAAATATCTGTGTTTGAAGTAAATAATGCAAGTATCGATTTACAAATACTCCATAATTGTCGATAACCTTAGCAAGCGCGACATTATACGCACCTTCTAATCCTGTAACGATCCGACCTAATGAAGCACCATATCGCGCAACTAAAATGTCTTCTTTTTTACAAAATTTAGTGACTTTTTTAATGGGCACATAAGTTGGAACAGGTTTTTCTCCAAAATCTCTAATTTGAAGTAACTGAACATATCCTTCTCTTGGTTTATAAATAAAATTTGATTTAGGGGGTTGGCTGCCTCCTTGAATGTCTAGAACTTCTTCCAGTTCAGGATATTCCCATCCTTTCGGTATTGACTGATTCTCAATCATTATTTGGATTCACAACCTTTAGTTTTAAAAGCCTTGGATTCCCGCTTTCGCGGGAATGACAAAAGCACTATGCTGCTAATGCCTCGTTCAATTCATTGATAATTTTTTCTGTGTCGTTACCGAAAAGTTGCCACATTTTGCCTTTGCCGCCCTGAGCATCAAAGGGCAGATAGTCCAAATCTTCCACGCTAAACGAAACAGAAGCGGCAATATGGTCTTTAATCATACGCAGCCACAGCATTTGTTCTTCTGTGAATTTCAATGTACCGGCCTGCTTTTTAAAAACCCAGTTCTGAAAGTTTTTATCCACGGTTTTGTCATAAGCCGTAAGCGTGTCATCAATTCCCGCGACTTTACGAATGAGCGAAACCAAAGCCACAAGTTCATTTCTGGGCTGACCGCTGACACTCTCCAGAAGTTCGTAGGCGCGCCAAACGTTTAACGGCGCAAGCGTAGGTTTGTCGGCAATGATTTTATCCACCAGCTCGCGAATCATGCTGTAGGTCAGTTCACGCCGGCGGTAAGGCTGGGCGTAAAATATTTGCAGGGCGGTGATTTCGTCTTTGTGTTTGGCAATCCATTCGGCAAAGGTTTTGACCAGTTCTTCGGCCCTTTCTTTGTTGTCTTTGTCCCAGCCTGCCGCTACAAGCTTGTCGGGATTGAACATATCAATAATTTGCTCGTGCGCTTTGCGGACGTTTTCTATATAATCGTTGAGCTCGCCGGTAAAAGTGCTCGCCGCCTGATTCTGTAATTCTTCAGTGATTCTTTTTACTTTCTCCTCTTTTTCCACCGGCGGCGCGTCGGGATTTTCCTTGTCTATTTTCAGCCGGATTTCTTCTAATGTATCGGGATTATAGGCGTTGAGGAGTTCTTTAACCACTTCCTTGATGGTTTTGTTTTTTGCCTTTTGGGCAAAATTTGCCTGTTCCTTATCGCTTAGCTGTTTTTCCAGACGCGTCAAGCGGTTGGCCAGAGATGTAAAAAGGTCTTCATCTCTTGCCCCCACCGTAATAGCCTCCAGCAAATCCTTCAGCGGAACGCTCGGTTTTCTTTCCAGTGGGCGGCTGTCGGTTTTCAGGCTTTGCGTGACGCCTACGGCATCGACAATGACGTAATGGTCTTTGGTGTATCTGGCGGTGGGCGTTACTTTCTTTAAATCGTCCAGGGTAATCGTGCGCGTGCCCCGGCCTTTCATCTGCTCAAAGTAGTTGCGACTTTTGACATCCCGCATAAAAAGAAGGCATTCCAGCGGACGGACGTCGGTGCCGGTGGCAATCATATCCACGGTGACGGCGATGCGCGGATGATAGGCGTTGCGAAACTGCGCCAGGATGCTTTTTGGATCGTCGCTGTTATACGTTATTTTTTTGCAGAACTTATTTTCTTCGCCGAATTCTTCCCGCACGATTTGAATTATGTCGTCGGCGTGGCTGTCGGTTTTGGCAAAGATTAATGTTTTGGGAACTTCCAGTTCGCCTTTTTCATTGATGCGGTCGGGAAACATTTCCGGTAGATGTTCTTTGAAGGCGCGGATAACGGTGCGAATCTGGTTGGGATTGACCACATCGTTATCAAGCTGTTTGCCGGTGTAGTTGACGTCTTCATCCAGTTGCTCCCAGCGTTTTTTGCGCGTGAGTTTTTCGCGGCGGTCCACATACTGTCCTTTCCAGATGTTGCCGCCTTTTTTCGTGATTTCCGTATCAATGATATAAACATCGCTGCCGACGTTGACGCCGTCGGTCACGGCCTGTTCGTGCGTGTATTCACTGACGATGTTCTGATTGAAGAAGCCAAATGTCCGGTTATCCGGCGTGGCGGTAAGCCCGATTAAAAAGGCGTCAAAATAATCCAGCACCTGTTTCCAGAGGTTGTAAATGCTGCGATGGCATTCGTCGATCACGATAAAGTCGAAAAACTCGATGGGTAATTTCGGATTATAACCCACCGGCACGGGCTGGCGGCCTTCCCAGCGAATTTCCGCGGGATTGGCCTCTTCCGCCTTTTCGTCCAATTCTTCTTCTTTCAGAATCGAATACAGGCGCTGAATGGTGCTGATATAAACCTGATTGTCGGTAGGCACAAAACCGGATTTCAGACGATGCACGCCGTAAAGTTCGGAAAACTTGCGGTTATCATCATTGGGCACATAGGCCATGAACTCCTGCTCGGCCTGTTCGCCCAGGTTTCTGGTATCGACCAAAAATAACACCCGCTTCGCTCTGGCATAGGTGAGCAGGCGATAAATCGCCGTGATGGCGGTAAAGGTTTTGCCCGAACCTGTCGCCATCTGAATAAGGGCTTTGGGCTGATTTGCGCGGAAGGAATTCTCCAGATTGTTTATGGCTTTGATCTGGCAATCCCGCAAACCCGTGGTTCGTAAAACAGGAATATCAAATATCCGGCGACGCAAAGTATTGTCTTGTTTTAGCCAGTCTCTTAGTGTTTCCGGCCGGTGAAAGGTAAATAGCGGGCGGGAACGCGGCTTGGGATCGCGGTAATCGGTAAATCGGGTGACGATGCCGGTACTTTCATAGACAAAGGGAAGAGGATCGTTATCAAGATGTTTTAGTTTGCTGTCGGCATAATCTTTGGATTGATCTTCATGAACCGTTAAGTGAACCGCCTCTTCTTCTTTTTTGGCTTCAATGATACCAACCGGCTTGCCATCGACAAACAACACATAATCCGCAGGGCCGCTGGCGGTTTGATATTCTTTAACAGCAACGCCATGCCCGGCTTGCAGATTGATTTGCTTTTTGCCCTGGATAATCCAGCCGCATTCACTTAATTGTTTGTCGATATTGTCACGTGCGATCTGTTCAGGTGTCTGATTTACCATTATTATCTTTTAACCTATTAATCCTTCATCCGCAAAACTAAAATAGCTGCCGTCGCCGATGATGATATGATCAAGCATTCTGATGCCCAAGAGCTTTGCGGCAGCGGATAATTCTCCAGTAATTTTTTTATCTTCCGCGCTGGGCGAGATGTTGGCGCTGGGATGATTATGCACGCAGATAATCGCGGCGGCAAATTTCTGCAGAGCGCCATGAATTATTTCCCGTACAATCGGCGCGGCCTGATTGACTGTGCCGTAAGCGGCATCTGCAATATCGATTATTTTGTTGTTGCTGTTAAGATAGACAACTTTGAAAACCTCGGTTTTCAAATCGCGCATTTGCGGCATGATAATATCGACAACTTCTTTTGCTGTGGCAATTTTTTGTTTTGAGGGAAGAACTTCGTCTTCGCGGAAGCGTCTGCCGATTTCCAGCGCGGCTTTAATCTGCGCGATTTTTGCCGGGCCTAATCCTTTAAATTCTTTCCAATCGCGATCATCAGAATGGCTCATATTGCGGAAGGTGCCGAACTTGGCCAGCATCTTCCTGGCCAAATCAATCGCGCTCACTCCCTTGACACCAGTGCGTAAAAGGATTGCCAGAAGCTCAGAATTGCTCAACGCTCCCGCGCCTTTCTTGAGCAGCTTTTCTCTGGGGCGGTCATCCTGAGGCCAGCTTTTAATTCCTGCTGTTTTTCCTGCCATAGTCGCGCTTTTCTCTTTAGTGTCCAGACGGCACGCAATGAAGCCTGGTTTTGAAATATTGCTTTAACTGTTTCCAGTTGGGATTTTCTGTATTTGGAGCTCTAAATTACGGGAAAAGATTATACCCTCCCTTGCCTGGATGTGTCAACGACAAAAGGTGTAGCGTTGCTATGCAGCGCAGAATCCCGCGTATAATGGCTGATTTTTCTGGATTGTGTTTGGTTATTTTTTAGGCCATGACGGTTACAGATTAGTTACAATGTCTTTGGCGAACTGGGCTTTGACATTTTCCCAACTCGCTGTTATGTATGAAGGTCGCTTTGATTTGGCGGCAATCTGAAAAAAATCCATTTACACAGATTATTTTTCAGTCTCTTTTATTTGCATAAGTTGTCCTAGGACAACTCAATAATTTTTTGGAGTGCTTTCATGTCGGCAGATGATTTTCGCAGTTTTTTTAATCCTAAAGGTATCGTAATCGCGGGCGCCCGCAGATCCATGGGGTTCGGGAGCGGCCTCCCTCCTTTTTTAAAGGAATACGGATGGGGAGACCGGACTTTTTTAGTAAATCCATCCGGGGGCAAGATTAACGGCATGAAAGTTTATAAAAAAATTGCTGATGTGCCCGATCCCGTTGACCTGGCAATTGTCATTGTGCCGGCAAACGCGGTTCCTGCCACCCTGGAGGAAATCGGCGCTCGCGGCATAAAACACGTCATCATCGAGAGCGCCGGCTTTGCCGAAACCGACGAAAAGGGCATCGCCTTGCAGGAAAATATCACGACAATAGCCAAACGGCTCGGTCTCCGTGTTATCGGCCCCAATTGTGTCGGCGTGATAAACACGAACAATAAATTCGCGTCTGTTGAATTGATTGAAGAGTCCCTGACGCCCGGCCCTCTTTCCATCATCGCCCAGAGCGGCGTATTCGGCAATATCCTGTTGGATTTTATTTACCAGCACAGAATCTATGTGTCCAAAGCCATTACTCTGGGGAACAGAATAGACGTCAATGAATGCGACATGCTGGATTATCTTCATGACGATCCGACTACCAAAGTTATCGGGATGTATCTTGAAGGCGCGGCGGACGGCCAGCGTCTATACGAAACGCTGCGCCGCGTCACGAAAAAGAAACCGGTCATTATCTTAAAAAGCGGAAGGACACAGGAGGGGAAACAGGCGACGGCGTCACATACGGGAAGTCTCTCCGGTGAAGATGAGATTTATAACGGCATCTTTGCCCAAACCGGAACGCTGCGGGCAGAAAGTCTGCCGCATCTGATTGAGCTGGTGAAGGCATTTACCACCCAGCCGTTGCCAAAGGGCAATCGCCTCGGAATCGTCACCTCCAGCGGCAGCATGGGAGCGCTGGCCACTGATATTGCCGTCTCCAACGGGTTGGTTATAAAGCCGCTATCCCCGTCAACGGTTAAGCAGGTGCGCGCAATTTCGCCTGAGTGGATGAATGTAAAAAATCCTCTGGATCTGGGACCGTCCGGGCTTTTTAATAAGCTGACGCCTATGGTGATAAATGACCCTCTGGTGGATATGCTGCTTTTGATAATCGCCGTTCCTTATTCCTTTATAAAAGCTGTTAAACAAACGGGAATAAAACTCGCGGACGTTTTTGGCAACCCGGAGGCGATACGCGCGCAACTTCCCGAGAGTAAACCTTTTGTGATAACAGTTGTCGGGAATGCCGCTTTCGCAAGCGAAATATCCAGCGTTGCCGGAGATTCAATTCCGGTTTTTACTTCGCCTGAAGCGGCAGCCAGAGCGCTGGCGGGCTTGTGGAAATATTCAATGACGCGTTTGAAATCCTGAACGTTTTGGCGACTGCCTCTGTGTTGATGCTGTTACCTTATCAACGGTGGCCAGATGAGAAAGAAACGTTTCTGGCGGCACAGGGGAAAAATAAGCTACTTTAAAAAGTCATGGCATACAGCCTGTGCCAAGATTCATAAACCGGTGCTGGTGTTTCACGGCCTCGGGCAAAGTGCTGTCAGAAACGTGATTCACGCCGGTGTTCCTGAAAGAGTGAGCCTGACTCTCTCCGGACACAAGACAAGAAGCGTGTTTGACCGTTACAACATTGTTTCCCGGGAAGATTTGAAGGAAACCGCAAAGAAAGGGTAGGCTTTTAAGAAACACAAAAGGTTGCAATCATAAAAACGCAACCTGTTGATTTTCCTGGTGGGCCGTGCGGGGATTGAACCCGCGGCCAACGGATTAAAAGACGATAACAGAATAAAGACGATTTCCCATCATTTTTAAATACTTAAATATCAGCAGCTTACAAATGGCAAGTTGGTTTTTGTTTGGTTATTTTAGGTTATAACGGTTACAAATTAGTTACACTCAATTTGAAAAGCCACAAAGTAAATTTTATTAATTTCACCTAAAAGTCCGCAATCACAAGGGATAAGCAAAATTAAAGATTACTAATTGAAGGGTTTTAACGGAGCCACGACTGAGCCGTTCCTTGGAGTCGGTTCTAGTCGCTTGTTCGGCCACCGCAGACGGTTGAGCAAGCGACAATCAGGTGCGGCTCCGTTCGCCCGCCAGCGTATGCGGCGGGCGAACATTGTTTATACGGATCGGTGATAATATTGCAAACGTCGACAGCTTGGTCGGCCTAATACGCCTAATAAGATGATTAATGTTTTTTATTTAATACATTAATGTCATTTTATGACCGCCTTTGGGTTTTCCCCTGTAACACTTTACTTATCTAGGCAATCCCTTTCTATTTACAATCAGTAATTAGTGAGGTTGTATTTCTCCCAAACATCCTTACAGTAGTCTGCCCCCGCTTCATACCCCTCTTTTGCCATTTTCTTTGCCATAGAAGGATTTCTTTTAATTCCATGTCCATTTATATACATTTCGGCAAGGAAACACTTTGACAAAGCAAATCCCTGTTCTGCCGCCAGCTTAAACCACTTGGATGCCTCCTTGTAATTCTGAACAACGCCTTGGCCTTTGGCATACATAGCACCAAGATTAGTCTGTGCCCCGGCATGTCCCTGGTCTGCCGCCAGCTTGTACCACTTTAATGCCTCCTTGTAATCCTGAGCAACGCCATAGCCGTTAGCATACATCAAACCAAGACCAAACTGCGCCCCAGCATGTCCCTGGTCTGCCGCCAGCTTAAACCACTTGAATGCCTCCTTGTAATCCTTCGGAACGCCGCGGCCATTGGCATACATTACACCAAGATTATTCTGAGCATCAGCATGCCCCTGGTCTGCCGTCAGCTTAAACCACTTGAATGCCTTCTTGTAATTCTGAACAACGCCCTGGCCTTTGGCATACATCAAACCAAGACCAAACTGCGCCCCAGCATGTCCCTGGTCTGCCGCCAGCTTGTACCACTTGAATGCCTCCTTGTAATCCTGAGCAACGCCGCGGCCTTTGGCATACATAGCACCAAGATTAGTCTGCGCCCCGGCATGTCCCTGGTTTGCCGCCAGCTTGTACCACTTGAATGCCTCCTTATAATTCTTCGGAACGCCGCGGCCGTTGGCATACATCAAACCAAGACCAAACTGCGCCCCAGCATGTCCCTGGTCTGCCGCCAGCTTGTACCACTTGAATGCCTTCTTGTAATTCTGAACAACGCCCTGGCCTTTGGCATACATAACACCAAGATTATACAGTGCCTCAGCATGTCCCTGGTCTGCCGCCAGCTTAAACAACCTTACTGCCTTATTATCATCCGGCAGGACGCCGTCGCCGTAGTAATAAATTTCACCAAGATTATTCTGCGCCCCAGCATGTCCCTGGTCTGCCGCCAGCTTAAACCACTTGGATGCCTCCTTGTAATTCTGAACAACACCCTGGCCTTTGGCATACATAGCACCAAGATTAGTCTGCGCCCCGGCATGTCCCTGGTTTGCCGCCAGCTTGTACCACTTGAATGCCTCCTTATAATTCTTCGGAACGCCGCGGCCGTTGGCATACATCAAACCAAGACCAAACTGCGCCCCAGCAAATCCCTGGTCTGCCGCCAGCTTGTACCACTTGAATGCCTCCTTGTAATCCTGCACAACGCCTTTGCCGTCGTCATACATAACACCAAGACGAAACTGAGCAACAGCATTTCCTTTGTCCGCTTCTTTTTGCAGAAGCTTAAGCTCCGTTTTATAATCGCCTTTTTTATAAGCAGTAACTTCATCGTCCAGGTCATCACCTGTGGTGCATGTTGCGCAAATCGCAATACTGAACATCAGGCAAATAAAGATAAAGCTCTTTTTGATATATCAGTTCCTGCCTTTCATATTTCTTAAGATAATGGAGAAGTTTTAAAAATTTCTCCATTATTACTACCCTCCCCAAAAAATTAACATATTTTGAAAATTACTAAAAAATTATACAGGTGGGTTAATTAAAAGTAAACATGCAATATGTGATCTTCCAGGAAAGGACGGTGAAAAAATGGGATGTGTTTGCAGACGAAACAAAACGTATTGGATTAAGTATTACCGGCATGGGAAACAATATGCCGAGTCAACGAACAGCGACAAAGTAGCCGTGGCAAAACGGCTGTTAAAAGCCAAAGAGGGCGAAATAGCAGAAGGCAAGATTCCCCGTGTTTGTTTTGATAGAATCAGATTTGAGGAAATCATCAGCGACTATCTATCAGACTACAGGGTTAACGGAAAGAAAACGGTTAAGAAGGCAGAACAGTGCGCCACTCTTCTTCTCAAAGAGTTCAATCGAAAAGAGAAGAAGAGAAAATGTTGCCAATGCCACAATTAATCGTGAGCTTTCGGCTATAAAAAGAGCTTTCAACCTGGCTGCCAGGTGCACACCGCCTAAAGTTGCTCAAGTTCCCTATATACCGATGTTAAAAGAAAATAATGTCAGCAAGGGATTTATTGAGCATGAGGATTATCAGGCCTTAAAAGAGGCACTTCCGGCTTATCTGAAACCTGTTTTGACCTTTGCCTATTTTTCCGGCTGGAGACGGTCAGAAATCATGAGTTTGAAATGGTCTCAGGTTAATCTTCGAGAAAGCATTGTCCGACTGGAGCCGGGAGAAACGAAAAACGGCGAAGTGCGGACTCTGTACATGGAACCTGAGCTAGGTGTTCCTGAAAGAGTAGCCATGACTATCTCCGGACACAAGACAAGAAACGTGTTTGACCGTTACAACATTGTTTCCCAGGAAGATTTGAAGGAAGCTGCAAGGAAAAGACAGCTATTTAGTGAAACACAAAATAAAATTTCTAAAAGTAGTTACAAATTGGTTACAATTGGCTCTAAAAACAGCAAAAGGTTGCAATCATAAGAACGCAACCTGTTGATTTTCCTGGTGGGCCGTGCGGGGATTGAACCCGCGGCCAACGGATTAAAAGTCCGCTGCTCTACCTCTGAGCTAACGGCCCACTTGTTCGGTTATTTTAGAACGTGCCCTCTTAACAGCAAGTCAGGTGAGTGTCAAGGAGAAACTGACACAATTTCAACCAGAAAAGGGGTCCTGCAGTGAAATTGTTTCCTCTCTTCCTGAACCGACCGAAACCAGAATTATTTTTGTCCCGGCGAGTTCTCCCATGCGTTTCAGATATTTTTGCGCGTTAAGCGGGAGATCCGTCATTTTTCGCGCGTGTAAAATATCTTCTTTCCATCCCGCGAATTCTTCATAGACAGGACGGCTCTGAGAAAGAATACTCATATCAGCCGGCACCGCATGGGTGTATTCACCGCTTGCCGTTTTATATCCCACGCAGATTTTTATTTTATCCAGGCCGGTCAGAACATCGAGTTTGGTAATCGCCAGAGCATTGATTCCGGAAACACGGACAGCCTGTCTCACCAAGACCATGTCCAGCCAGCCGCAGCGGCGTTTCCGCCCGGTCGTGGCGCCGAATTCCTGTCCGACTTTCTGCATGTGTTCGCCAATTTCGTCATGCAGTTCCGTCGGAAAAGGCCCTTCACCCACTCTGGTGGTGTAAGCCTTGCAGATGCCCACAACTTTATTTATGGCGCTGGCTCCAATGCCGCTGCCGCAGGAAGCGTTGCCTGCCGCGGTGTTGGAAGAAGTTACATAGGGATATGTCCCGAAATCAACGTCAAGCTGGGAACCCTGCGCTCCTTCGAAAAGAATTTTCTTTCCGTCGCGTTGCGCCTTTTCCAAAATCAAAGAAGTGTCGGCGACGTATGGTTTCAACTTAACGGCAAAGGCAAAACACTCAGTGGCGATTTTATTTTCGTCAAACGGCTTCTGTCCGAACAACCTCTTCAGCAAAAAGTTTTTTTCCTCCAGAGCGCGGCGCAACTTTTCCCTGAGGGTCTCTTCGTTGTAGAGATCAATCACCCGTATTCCCGTGCGCGCCACCTTATCTTCGTAAGCCGGACCTATTCCTCTTCCTGTTGTGCCTATTTTTTTCCCGGAATTGTGCGCTTCGCGCGCCTGGTCAATACTGCGATGGTAGGGCATGATTAAATGAGCTCTTTCGCTCACCATCAGCTTTGTGCTCGGCGGAAAAAGAGCGCCTTTGTGCAATTCCTCTATTTCCTGAAGCAGAACCGCCGGATCGACAACAACTCCATTACCAATAATGCATATTTTGTTTTCATGTAAAATCCCCGAAGGAATTAAATGCAATATGGTTTTCCTGCCGCCAACAACCAACGTGTGTCCGGCGTTATTTCCTCCCTGAAAACGGGCGATGACATCCGCTTGTTCAGCGTAAAGATCGACGACTTTACCCTTGCCTTCATCACCCCACTGTGTGCCGATAACCGCGACGTTAGCCATTAGTATATACTTTCCTGTAACTTAACAGATAATACGGGAATTACGCCCGGTAATTCCCGTATTATATAAAATATTCTTCCTGGATTAAAGTGTTTTGACCTTTTCGTTGAAAACTTTTTCCAGCTCCGCCAGCGCGTTTTTGATATCCGCTTCTTCAATTGTCGGACCGCACCAGAAACGATAACCGGCGGGAGCGTCCTTATAAGAATTGATGTCATGCGCGATATTCTTTTTGCTTAAATCCGACGCGATGCTTTTGAGAAATTTGCTTTTCGCGTCCGCGTCGAGCGCGGCAACTTTCGGATGCGTAACCGAAAGGCAAACGGAGGTGTTGGAACGGACTTTGGGATCATCCGCCAGAAATTCAATCCAGTCGGTTTTGGCCACCCAGTCTTCCACAACTTTTAAATTGGCGCGGCTTCTCTTGAATAAACCATCAAGGCCGATTTTGGCGGCCCAATTCAGCGCGTCCAAATAATCTTCCACGCAAATCATGGAAGGCGTGTTGATGACATCGCCGTCGAAAATCGCCTTATTGATTTTGTCACCTTTTTTCAGCCGGAAAATCTTGGGCATCGGCCAGGGCGGCGTGTAAGATTCCAGGCGCGCGACAGCTTTCGGACTTAAAATCATCATGCCGTGCGCGGCTTCACCGCCCAGACATTTCTGCCAGGAGAAAGTCAAAACATCAATTTTGCTCCAGTCAATTTCATTGGCAAACGCGTAACTGGTGGCGTCGCATAAAGACAGGCCTTCGCGGTTGGCGGGAATCCAGTTCCAGTCGGGAATGCGCACGCCGCTGGTGGTGCCGTTGGCCACAAAAACCACATCCGTTTTCCAATCCACTTTGCTCAGATCAGGAATTTTCCCGTAATCGGCCTTGATAATCATGGGGTTGAGTTTCAATTGTTTGTTAACGTCCGTCGCCCAGCCTTCGGAAAAACTCTCCCAAACCAAAACGGTGACCGGCTTGGGGCCCAAAAGCGACCACATGGCGCATTCGAAAGCACCGGTATCGGAAGCCGGCAGAATTCCCACAAGGTAATCTGACGGAATTTTTAAGATATTTCTTGTTTCATTAATGGCTTTGATAAGTCTTTCTTTGCCCAGCGCGGAACGGTGCGAACGTCCCACCGGCGCGCCTTTCAAGACATCAATATTCCACGCTGGCCTTTTGCTACAGGGGCCTGAACTAAAATTTGGGTTTTGCATACTCAACATCCTTATAAATAAATTTAAAAACAGTTATACATATCAGCAATGAAATTTTTACTCAAGAAAATTCAAAAGCCCCGGTGTTTATTAGTTTTTTTAAATAAAATCATGAAATTAACACTACGACACGCCCACGCTATTTGGCCGCCGGTCATAAAAACTTTCATTTTCCCTCCTTATGAAACTTCTTTATTAATCGTCTCCCATCAGCGGCAACACTTTATCCAGCTTAAAATAAATCAAATATTTGGGGCCGGTTTTATATTTTCCTTCCGTTTCTTTATATTTTCTGCGGCGGATTTCTTCAATTAGCGGGCTGTCCTTCTCTTCACGAATTTTTGTCAGATACAAACGCTTGCCTTCATATTTATCCGCTTCTTTAAAAAGATAAACGGCATGGGGGCTGGAGAGCAAATTGGCGCGTGTCAGTTTTTCCGCCGCTATAAAAGCCACGGTTTCTTCATCGAAAAAATGCGGCCGTCCGTAAATGGCGGCGTTCACCATGCCGTTTTTATCCGCGGTGGCCAGGATACCAACTCCTTTGACATCCTCAAAATACCGGTCAAGCTTCATCGTCCCCCCTCCTTGCTTTTATTGTTCAATATAGGTTCTCGCTCTATCTTTGTAAAGCAACAAAACAATTAAAACTTTTTTAATACGACCATAACAACTATAGTTTTCTTTTATATATGTTGACATAATTAGAAAAAGTATGCTCTCTTCCCATGTAAATCCCGAGGTACTTATTCTTGAAAAAAGCAAAAACCAGTTTCTTCTGTCAGCATTGCGGTTATATGTCGCCCAAATGGCTGGGCAAGTGCCCTTCGTGCGGCGGCTGGAATTGTTTTGCCGAAGAAATAATAGTCAATACCGGTTCCGACAGTCGCGCGGAGATGCGCTTCGACTGTAAGCCTATGCCGATTGAAGCTATCCCTTTAGAAGAAGGCATGCGAACGGTCACGGGAATAGCGGAAATTGACCGCGTCTTAGGAGGAGGCATCGTTAACGGCTCGGCTGTTTTAATCGGCGGAGAGCCGGGCATCGGCAAATCCACTCTCATGCTGCAGATGATGCACAATCTGGCCAAAGCCGGACAAAAAGTTCTCTATGTATCCGGCGAAGAATCCGCCAGCCAGATAAAGCTGCGCAGCCAGCGAATAGGCGCGGCGGCCAAAGATTTATTGGTTCTCGTGGAAGTATCTCTGGAAAAAATTTTAGAACAGATAAAAAATATTTCTCCCACCATCGTGGTTATCGATTCTATTCAAACTATCTACTCGGCGGACTTAATGTCCGCACCCGGCAGCATAGGACAGGTCCGTGAAGCGTCATCAAGACTGATTTTGTTTGCCAAAAAATTCGGCATCCCTGTTTTTCTGATCGGACACGTAACCAAAGACGGCTCTATCGCGGGGCCGAAAGTTTTAGAGCATATGGTGGACACTGTTCTTTACTTTGAAGGAGATTCGGGGCATGCTTACCGGATAGTCCGCGGTATTAAAAACCGTTTCGGACCGACCAATGAGATCGGCGTCTTTGAAATGCAGGAAAAAGGACTCAAAGAGGTGCACAATCCTTCGGCTTTTTTCCTGTCGGAAAGGCCGCACAATGTCCCGGGCTCCGTGGTTGTTCCCAGCCTGGAAGGCGCCAGGCCGATTTTAGTCGAAATTCAGGCGCTGGTTTCCCCCAGCAATCTGGGAATGCCCCGGCGCACGGCTATAGGCGTCGATCACAATCGCGTGTCGCTGCTGGTCGCGGTTCTGGACAAAATCTGCAGTCTTCATATGGGAAGCTCCGACATCTTCATTAATGTGGCGGGCGGTATCCGCCTGTCTGAACCGGCGGTGGATTTGGGCGTAGTCGCCGCCATGGCTTCCAGTTTTCTGGATAAACCGGTTGATGCGCGCACCGTTATTTTCGGAGAAGTTGGCCTCACCGGTGAAGTACGCGCCGTTTCTCAAACGGAAACAAGGATAAAGGAGGCCGCCCGGCTGGGATTTGAACGCTGCGTAGTTCCTCAAGCGTCAGCGGCAAGTAAAATAGGCGCGGCAAAAACGGAAGTTATAACTGTCAGCTCACTGCGGGAGATGCTGGAAAATTTATTTTAGCGCCTGAAACGCTTCTGAAAAAAAATTTTCAAAAAACCTCTCTAAGTATTGACATAATTAAAAAAATGTTTAAGTTAGCGCCTCTAAACAGTACTAATAAATTATAAATTATAAAAAACCAGAAAGGAGAATAAAAAGCATGAAAATCAGACCTTTACAAGATAGGATTATCGTAAAACGCTTGGAAGAGGAACAGAAAACTAAAGGCGGTATTATCATACCCGACACCGCTAAAGAAAAACCGATTGAAGGAAAAGTGGTGGCCGTGGGTAAAGGCAAGGTAGCCGATGACGGCAAACTAATCAAACCCGAAGTAAAAGTAGGCGACAAAGTTCTTTTCAGCAAATACGGCGGCACCGAGGTCAAAATAGACGGCGAAGAGTATTTGATCATGAGAGAAGACGACATTTTAGGCATCATTGAAAAATAAGAATAATTTTAAGGAGGAATATATAAGATGGGAGCAAAAATACTTCTTTACGATGAAGAAGCGAGGAAATCGATCCTCAAGGGGGTAAATACCCTGGCCGACGCTGTAAAAGTAACTCTGGGGCCTAAAGGACGCAATGTTATTATAGATAAAAGCTTCGGTTCGCCCACCGTCACCAAAGACGGTGTCACCGTTGCCAAAGAAATTGAACTAGAAGACAAATTTGAAAATATGGGCGCGCAGATGGTGAAGGAAGTCGCCAGCAAAACCAGCGATGTCGCCGGCGACGGCACCACCACCGCCACTTTGCTCGCGCAGGCCATTTATCGCGAAGGCGTGAAAGCCGTCGCGGCCGGTTCCAACCCGATGGACGTCAAACGCGGCATCGACAAAGCCGTGGAAACGGTAGTCAAAGAGCTGAGCAAAATGAGCAAGCCCACCAAAGATCAAAAAGAAATCGCCCAGGTCGGAACAATTTCCGCCAATAACGATGAAACAATCGGAAACATCATTGCCGAAGCGATGGGTAAAGTCGGCAAAGAAGGCGTCATCACTGTGGAAGAAGCCAAAGGCCTCGAAACGGAACTGGAAATCGTCGAAGGTATGCAGTTTGACCGCGGTTATCTCTCCCCTTACTTTGTTACCAACGCGGACAAAATGCTGGTCAACCTCGAAGAAGCGTTGATATTGATCTATGAAAAGAAAATCAGCGGCATGAAAGACCTGCTTCCGATTTTGGAACAGATCGCCAAAATGGGCAAGCCGCTCTTAATTATCTCGGAAGACGTGGAAGGCGAAGCGCTGGCTACTTTAGTAGTCAATAAGATTCGCGGCACGCTGCATGTGGCCGCGGTTAAAGCCCCCGGTTTCGGCGACCGCCGCAAGGCCATGCTCGAAGACATCGCCATCCTCACCGGCGGCAAGATGATTTCCGAAGATATGGGCTGGAAACTGGAAAACGTTAAACTGGAAGATTTGGGAAAAGCCAAGAAAATCATTATTGATAAAGACAACACGACAATCGTGGACGGCGCCGGCAAGAGATCCGAGCTCGAAGGCCGCGTGAAGCAGATCCGCGCTCAGATTGAAGAAACCACCTCCGATTACGATCGTGAAAAATTGCAGGAAAGACTGGCCAAACTGGTTGGTGGCGTGGCCGTGATTAAAGTTGGCGCTGCAACCGAGACCGAAATGAAGGAAAAGAAAGCCCGCGTGGAAGACGCGCTGCATGCTACCCGCGCCGCTGTCGAGGAAGGAATTATCCCCGGAGGCGGCGTCGCCTATCTGCGCGCATTGCCCGCTTTAGCTAAACTCAATTTTGAAGGCGACGAACAGATCGGCGTGAACATCATTAAAAAAGCAATTGAAGAGCCAATTAAGATGATTGCCGCCAACGCCGGCTTCGAAGGCTCTATTGTCGTGGAAAAAGTCAAAGAAAAGAAAGGTGCTTTCGGTTTCAATGCCCGCATCGATGAGTATCAAGATATGCTGGAGGCAGGCGTTATTGATCCGACCAAAGTCGCCCGTTTCGCTCTGCAGAACGCATCCAGCGTGGCTTCACTGCTTTTGACCACGCAGTGCATGGTAGCCGATAAACCGGAAGAAAAAGGCGCCGGCGGTATGCCCGGTATGCCTCCGGGAGGCGGCTATCCCGGCATGGGAATGTAAGCGATAGCTACTCCGACTGAAAACGGCAGGTTAACAGGAAAAGCCCCTTGTTGTAAAGACAAGGGGCTTTTCCATCAGACGACAACTTGCATAAAACGCATATTCTGATTTGACTAGGAAATATTTTTTTCTTTTTTCAGCCCTTTGCAAATCATATATCCGAAGAAGACCACACCGCAAACCAAAAAAAATATCGAAATGTTCGTGTAGTATTTTTCGAGCAGTTCTTTCTGCGCATAGAGAAAATAACCAAGTAAAACAAGAATGAAATTCCAGAGCCCCGAACCCAATGCGGTAAAAAGCAAGAATTTCTTGAAGTTCATTTTGGCAAATCCGGCCGGGAGTGAAATCAACTGCCGCACCGCCGGAACGAGTCGGCCGATGAATGTGGAGCTGCGGCCGTATTTGATAAAATAATTTTCGGCTTTTTCCAAAGTTTTTCTTGTTATCAAAAAGAAATGGGCGATACGACTGTCGGCCAGGCGATAAAGCATCGCCCTGCCGAGAAAATAAGCAAAATAGTAATTAAATATGGCGCCGATTAGCGCGCCGGCCGTGGCAGCGAAAAAGACACCGGCGACATTGAGCGTTCCCTGCGCGGCTTTATACGCGGCGGGCGGCACAACTATTTCCGAAGGAAAAGGAATAAAAGAACTTTCGATGCTCATCAGCAATACAACGGTACCATAATTTATATGTTCAAAATACCAAGAGGTAACGGAAGCAAATAATTCTGTTATCATAAATCACGCGCCAGATACCAAACACAATTTACAACTTTATCGTTTCTTTGCCGCTGGTTCAGTCTTTTATATTTTACTTTATGCTTAGATTCAACTTATTTTGAACAATTCAAATCAAATCATGTTTATTTACAATCAGGAAAAACCGGATGTTGCAAACATCATCCTTGTTTTCCGAAAATACGGCAATCAAAATATTCCGGCACTCTGCAGGAGCCCGTCTGTTCATTTAATTTTAACAATTTCACAACTGAAAAAGTAAGCGCAGACGGATTATCCGCCTGCGCTTTTCAGGCAACACCTGCCCGTAGCAGTCACGGTCAGCCGGTCAGGACAACACTTAAGGAATTTCGCAATAACTGAGGACCGGCGCGGCGGCTCCTTGCTATCCTGATTATTTCTTTGACCCGGCCATTTCCTCCTCGCGGAGGGTTTTGCGCAGTATTTTACCTATCGTCGATTTGGGAAGAAAATCCCTGAATTCGACCAGTTTGGGCACTTTATAGGCCACCAGCTTTTCTTTACAGAAATCGATAATTTCTTCCGTGGTCGCCTTCTGCCCTTCTTTCAAAACGATAAACACCTTAACCGTCTCGCCGCGGTAATCATCGGGAATGCCTACCGTCACGGCTTCCTTAACCTTGGGATGCTGATAAAGCACCTCGTCCACCTCGCGCGGATAAATGTTGAATCCGCCCGCAATGATTAAATCCTTTTTGCGGTCAACAATGGTGATATAGCCGTCTTCATCCATCTGGCCGATATCGCCCGTGTGAAGCCAGCCGTCTTTCAGCTGTTTTTTTGTTTCCTCGGGATTGTCCCAATATTCCTTCATCACGGTCGGCCCCTTGATGATAATTTCGCCCGGCTCTCCCAACTTGACATCCTGCAGTCCTTCATCGAGATCCACGATACGAACATCATTGTCCGGGCAGGGTACGCCGATAGAGCCAGCTTTCGGCCGCATCACCGGATTAATAATCCCCATGGAGGCCGTTTCACTCATCCCCCAGCCCTCACTGAAGAAAATTCCCATATCCTTCACCTTTTTTATCAATTCAGCAGGCATCGGAGCGCCTCCGGAATTAAACACTCCAATCTTGGAAGAAATATTCAACTCCTTAATTTTCGGATTATTAACAACAGCCGTAATCAGAGTGGGCACGGCGGGAAAGAAGGTGATTTGTTCATATCTGCCGATGGCTTCAAAAAGCTCATTGATGTCAAAACGGGGCAATTGAATCTGAGTCGCCGCGCTGAAAAAACCGACATTCAGGCAGGTTATATTGCCATACACATGAAAATAGGGAATGACACCCAACAAAGTAACTTTTTCCTTCGATATATAATTCAGTACCGTTGATTGCCCCCACAGGCAAACATGCATGGTGGCGGCCACAAGATTCGCATGTGTGAGAACCGCTCCTTTAGGAATTCCCGTGGTGCCGCCGGTAAACTGAATAACAGCCGGATCATCGGGCGTGACCGTAACATCCGGCAGAACATCCTTCGCGCAGCTCTCCAGAAGCTCCGAAAAATGCAGCCAGTCCGGCTCCAAAGCAAGATCCCTGGCTGTACTGACGCCAAAGCCATCGATAAAATCAGCCATCTTGGTGACAATTAATTTCAATTTCATCTCTTTGGCCAAAGGGCCTATGGTGGGCAGAACCATGTCGAAAGTGAAAAGAAAATTCATCCGCGTGTTTTTAACCATGAACGCAAGCTCGTCGTGGGTATAAAGAGGATTCATATTGACGACGATGCCGCCCGCCGTCAGGACCGCATAATAGGCAATGACATACTGAGGACTATTGGGCAGGGCAATACCGATCCGGTCGCCCTTGCCGACACCCTCACGAACCAGAGCGTTGGCCATGCGGAGAATCCGGTTGCGCATTTCGCGAAAAGTAATGAACGATTTATAAAAATCCGTGGCCGGCTTATTGGGCTGGAAAGCCGCTGCCAGATTCACAAATTCCTGCACGGGAATTTTAGGATAACGGATAGTCGCCGGAACGCTGTAATCATAATTTTTTGTCCAGAAACGTGGTTCCATCAGCATAAACTCCTTTCTTCTAAACGTGACAATAAGGTAAGTTTAAACAGGTTTTTTCATAATCATTATGGAGAACGGTAAAGAGATTCAATCGCAATCTCGGCGCTGATCATGTAGCTTGATGCCAGAGGCAAGAGATATTGTAGCACCATCGGTTTCATCGACAGTGCAGATACGGCGGAGGGGCATAGCTTGATCAATCATACTCCTTATTTTTTTTACCACATCCTGATGGAAAATGAAAGCGAGGAAAATACACCGTTCCCCGAAGACTGCTAAAAAATGGCGGATTTATTCATCGGACAATGTCTCCATTTTCTACCGGAATTTAAAAAGTTGTATTCCTTGTTCTATCGATACAAAAGATAATGCGGTTTTATCCGACAAAGAATAAAAAAAGAGGGACGCTTCTCGTTCCCTCTTTTGCTCTTGACTCATTAATCCACCTTTCGCGTTGCCCTGTTTACGCCGTTTTTACCGAAAAACGCTTCAGCGCCTCAATCCGGTCATCCAGCGGCGGATGACTCATAAATAAAATGGCCAGGCCGCGTTTGGACGGCTTGCCATTGATACCAAAAGCGGACATCTGGTCCGGCAGGGGTTGAACAACATTTTTTTTCAGCGCTTCCAGCGCCGCAATCATATTGGGTGTCCCGGCCAGTTTGGCACCACCGGCATCCGCACGGTATTCTCTCTGTCTGCTAAACCACAAAACAATGATACTGGCCAGTATTCCGAAAATAATCTGCGCAACGATTGTGGTCAGAAAAAAGCCGAGGCCGTGCCCCTCTTCGTTTTTCAGGATAACCCTGTCTACAAAATGCCCCACCACGCGGGAGAAGAAAATGACAAAGGTGTTGACGACCCCCTGAATTAGCGTAAGTGTAATCATGTCACCGTTCGCCACGTGAGTTATTTCATGACCTAAAACCGCCTCGACTTCTTCTCTGTTCATCGCACGCAAAAGGCCGGAGCTTACGGCAACCAGCGCTTTGTTTTTGTTCATGCCGGTGGCAAAAGCGTTTGGCGCGGCCGAATCGAATATCGCGACTTCCGGCATGCCGATGCCGGCCATCGTTGCCTGTTTTTTTACCGTTTCGACCAGCCAGATTTCCGCAGTATTTCTGGGAGAGGCAATAACCTGCGCTCCCGTCAGGCGCTTGGCCATCCACTTGGACATCGCCAGAGAAATCAGTGAACCGCCGAAGCCAAAAACCGCGGCAAAGATTAGCAAATTGTACATATTCAAGTTCGTGCCGCTTTCGTCGAGAATACGGTCAACCCCTAAGAGCCGCAAAACGATGCTCAAAACAACAAGCACGGCAATGTTGGTCAAAAGAAACAGCAAAATTCTTTTCATCTTACGTAATACCTCCAAAATTAATTAGTCTTGCCAGACACGGTTTAGTTTTCTTGCATAATCATAATTCCGAGTCAAAGAAAGTCAAGTCCGGGCAAAGCGCCTGGCTATCTTCCACCCGGTTATTTCCCCAAGTATGTAAAGACTATAAAGAATATGGCCGCCTGTCAATATATAAACCAACCATTTAAAATGTAATATTGACCTAAACATTGGTCTGTGGCTCGTATTTTTGTCAATTCTGATTTGTTGAGAATGAAAACCAGCAGACGGACCACAGGTAAATTTGACAAGAGATTATTGATGTTAAGTGCTATAAGTTTGCTTGAAAGTGATATAATTGTATGATAGTGCACTGCCACGCTAAAAAAGCGTATAATTTTCGCCGTCTGGACGCTTTGTCCTGAAACAAAGGAGTAATAAATGGATTACAAAAAAAGCCTGAATCTTCCCCAAACCGACTTTCCGATGAAGGCAAATTTAGCCCAGCGGGAACCGGAAATGCTCAAAATATGGCAAGAAACAGGCATTTATAACCAGATAAGAAAAAAGATGAAAGGGACCAAACCTTTTATTCTGCACGACGGGCCTCCTTATGCCAACGGCAATATTCACCTGGGCACGGCACTCAATAAAATTTTGAAAGACATTGTCATCAAAGCCAAAAACATGACCGGCTTCGACGGGGTTTATGTGCCCGGCTGGGATTGTCATGGGCTTCCTATAGAACACCAGGTGGACAAAGAACTGGGAACAAAAAAGCTAGCCATGTCTCAGGCGGACAAACGACGCGCCTGCCGTGTCTATGCTGAAAAATACGTGGGTATTCAGCGGGATCAATTCAAAAGGCTTGGTGTCTTCGGAGATTGGGAAAATCCATACTTGACTATGGCGTACCCCTACGAAGCGGCAACAATTGCCGAGTTCGGAAAACTGTACCTTAACGGCAGTGTTTATAAAGGGAGGAAGCCTGTCTACTGGTGCGCATCATGCAAAACGGCTCTGGCGGAGGCCGAAGTCGAATACGCCGACCACCAGACCCCTTCGATTTACGTCAAATTCGCCGTCACTTCAGATATTGGCAAAGTCCTGCCGAAATTGACCGGGGAAAAAGTCAGCGTGGTCATCTGGACAACAACACCATGGACGATTCCCGCCAACTTGGCCATAGCGCTGAAAGATGATTTTATTTATGCCGCGGTGAAAATCGAAAATGAGGTTTTAATTGTCGCCAAAGACATGCTTGATTACTGCCTGGAAGCGTTCGGTTACAAAAATATGAATTATGAAATTCTGGACGAATTCAAAGGCGCCGCCATGGAAGGGCAGAAATGCGCTCACCCGCTGGTGAAGAGAGACAGCGTTTTGATTCTGGCGCCTTTTGTGACGCTGGAAGCGGGTACGGGCTGCGTGCATATCGCTCCCGGCCACGGACAGGAAGACTATGAAATCGGCCTCAAATACGGCCTGGAAAATTACGCGCCGGTCGATGATGACGGGAAATTCACCGAAGATGTGCGATACTTTGCCGGTCAATTCGTTTTTGACGCCAACGATAACGTTATTAAAAAATTAAACGAAGCGGGCGCACTGCTGGGTCATTTCCCCATGCAGCATTCATATCCGCACTGCTGGCGCTGTAAGCAGCCAATCATCTTCCGTTCCACCGAGCAGTGGTTCATCTCCATGGAAAAAAACGACCTGCGCAAAAAAGCGCTGGCAGCAATCAATGAAGTAAAGTGGATTCCTGCCTGGGGACACGACCGCATCTACAATATGGTGGAAAACCGCCCAGACTGGTGCATTTCGCGTCAGAGACTCTGGGGAGTGCCCATTACCGTTTACTACTGCGCCAATTGTAAAACCGAAGTGCTAACTAAAGACATGCTTGACCATTTAGTCAAACTGGTGGAGGCAAACGGCGCCGACATTTGGTTTGAAAAAGAAGCGAAAGAGCTGATGCCCAAAAACAGCACCTGTCCTCACTGTCAATCATCCGAGTTTACCAAGGAAACGAATATCCTGGATGTGTGGTTTGATTCCGGTGTCACGCATGCCGCCGTTTTGGAAAAAAGAGAAAATCTGCAGTCGCCCGCGGATATGTATCTGGAAGGTTCCGACCAGCATCGCGGCTGGTTTCATTCCTCTCTTTTGGAGTCCGTGGGAACCAGAGGACGCGCGCCCTACTTGAGTGTTTTGACGCACGGCTTCGTTGTGGACGGCGAAGGAAAGAAAATGTCCAAGTCCATCGGAAACACGGTCGAAACCGAAGAGGTAATCAATAAATACGGGGCGGAAATTCTGCGCCTCTGGGTCGCTGCGGAGGACTACACCGACGATATCCGCATCTCCGATGAAATTCTCAAACGCCTGGTGGAAGCCTACCGTCGGATTCGCAACACCGCCAGATTCATTCTCGGGAACTTATATGATTTTAACGTCGATTCACACATGACCGATTATGACGAAATGGAAGAAATGGATAAATGGGCACTGCACCGCCTGCAGGAAATAATCAGGCGCGTTTCTGGCGCGTATGAACGCTATCAGTTCCATGTAGTGTTCTACACTCTTTATAACTACTGCACGGTGGATTTAAGCGCCTTATATCTGGATATCTTAAAGGACAGGCTCTACACGACAAAAGCCGGCTCCGCGGCGCGCCGTTCCGCCCAGACAGCCATCTTTCTGATCCTCAAGGCAATGACCCGCCTTCTGGCGCCTATCCTTACCTTCACCGCGGAGGAAATTTGGAAAATGCTGCCTTCCTGGAGCAACAAGGAAACAAGCGTTCATTTGACCCGTTTTCCGGAGGTGGAGGGAAAACACTTAAATCCTGAATTAGGAGACAACTGGAAAACGATGATTGACGTTCGGGCGGAAATTGCCAAGGCGCTGGAACAGGCCAGAAAAGAAAAAATCATCGGTCATTCACTGGACGCCCGCGTCAGCATTGCCGTACCGGAAAAAATGAAAGCGTTATTGGAAAATCATCTGGAAGATCTGCGCGCTTTACTGATTATTTCGCAACTACAGCTGGTGGCGGAAAATCAAATCACCCGGCCATACGTTAGTGATGAATTCAAGGGATTAATGGTCAGCGTGGAAAAAGCATTTGGCAAAAAATGCGAGCGCTGCTGGATATACTCCGAATCCGTGGGTGAGGACAAGCAACATCCCAAAATCTGCGCACGCTGCGCGGAAAATATCTAGTCTTATCCCCAGGAGTTTTTTGTGAAAAAGAACCTGATTATTTTTATTGTTTGTGCGGCGGCTGTTATCGCGATAGACCAATTAACGAAAGCGGTTATAACCGAAAAACTTTTCATGTATGGAACGCACAAGGTTATCGACGGCTTTTTCAACCTTGTTTATGTGATGAATCCCGGCGCGGCTTTCGGCTTTCTGTCCAGAACTCCGGAACTTTTCCGCTATTCTTTCTTTATCGGGATCACCGTCCTGGCCATGCTGCTGATTATTTATTACCTTGTAAAAAGCGGAAACGAAAAGGCAATTATAACCCTTTCGCTCGCCCTGATTTTCGGCGGGGCGGTGGGAAATCTAATCGACCGCATCAGGTTTGGCGCGGTAGTGGATTTTCTGGATTTCTATATCGGCAACTGGCACTGGCCGGCGTTTAACGCGGCGGACTCGGCTATCACTGTAGGCGCAGCGTTGATGCTCTGGGAAATGATAATAGCTCGGCGCAAAAAGCCAAAAACTTCCTAGCCTGTTTTTGCCTGCGCGGGCGGGAAAATATCATTACGCTTATTTCTTTTGCGCAATTTGTTTTGAGCCGCGCTGTAAATATTTAGGCTTGCTTCCAGGCGGGATTACTTCGCACGGCAATATTCATCGCTCACGTTTCTTAAAAATTTATTTATATCCCATCTTGCGCAATTAAAGTAGTTGTAATAAAAGACCGCAAGCAGGTGTTTGTTTCTAATTCTGCCTTGAAAAGATTGAAAAATTAAAGCTTTCATCTGCTTTTTTCTGCACTAAGGCATCGAGGAGGAGAGAAAATGAAACACTGGATGGTTTTTTTATTTGTTTTTGCTTTTCTTGTTGCCATCGCCGCTGAGACAACGGCAGCGGATGTGAAATTCAGCGGCGAATTTTACGTTGGTGGAATGTATCTGGATAAAACATCCCTCAAAAAAAACACGATAACGGATGGCCCGAGCACCGCGTTTTATTTTCAGAGACTGCGCGCCAAGGCGGATATAATCATTGCTCCGGGGCTGTTTTTAACAACACGCTTTGACGTTCTGGAAAGAATCTGGGGCGCGGCAAGATCGGCACCCGGCACGGCGCTGGACATAATGTCCGCCGGAACGCGCGCGGAAAATGAAAATATCGCTTTCGATTGGGTATACCTGAATTATGCCTCAAAAATTGGCTTTTGGCGCGTTGGTTATATGAACGACGGAGCATGGGGAACCGTGTTCATGGACACATCAGTACCCCGCGGCAAAATAGCCTGGACCTATAATCTGCCCAACTGGATGTTTACGCTTCAGATAGCCAAGATGGCCGAAAATAATTATTCCGCGGTAAATCCAACGGTAACGGCGGCTGATTTGGATGGAGATAAATACTGCGGCGCCTTTCGTTACAGCTGGAAAGGCGGAGAAGCGGGCATTCTCATTGGTCTGGGAAGAGATGCGTCAAAAAGACCGGCTCCGAACAATTATGAATCTCTATATAATAATTTCATGCCTTACACTAAAATCCAGTATGGCCCGCTCAAAGCCCAAGCGGAACTAATCTATTTTGTGGGCAAACTTAAAAAGTACGAAGCCGGAACTTTACTGCCGGATGAAAGATTGTCCACTCTCTCTGCATGGGTGGATGCCACTGTGGATTTCGGAATGGTTTATGTCGGCGGAACATTTGCCTACGTTTCCGGTGATGATCCCTCCACGACAAAAAAAGAGGGGGACGCCATGCGCAACAACGGCGGACGCGACTGGAATCCCTGTCTGATTCTCTGGAATAACGATTTGACATATTGGGTAGGTTCCCTCGCCGGACACGGTACGGCGGCCAATGCCGGTCCCATGTATAATGCTTTCTTGTATCAACTCAAAGGTGGGTGGAGACCAACCAATAACCTCGATATTATGGCTTCCGTATCTTACGCCACTGCCGATGAAAAACCCTGGGCCACGGCCGGCAATCCAGCCACTGTTTATCTGGATAAAGATTACGGCGTCGAAGTGGACGTTACCGCCACTTACAAAATCACCAATAACCTTTCTTACATGATTGGGGTGGGATATTTATTCACGGGAGATTACTTTAAGGAAACAAACAGTACGGCCAGTGTCACTGATAATTATTTGCTCCTGAACAAACTGACGCTTAATTTCTAAAAATCTTTCGGAAAACAAAATTTTGTACGGGCAAATTCACGGTTAAGGAGGCAACAATGAAAACAAAAAGTGTTTTTTCAATTTTTCTTTTATCGGCGGTGTTGCTTGCTTTCAGCGTGCAGACAGCGAGGGCACAATACCCGGAAAGGCCGATTAATCTGCTGGTCGGATTTTCCGCCGGCGGCAGCATGGATTTAAGTGCGAGGGCTTTGGCCGCCTCCGCCGAAAAAGTCTTGGGTCAACCAATAGTCATTGAAAACAAACCGGGAGGCACGGGAATGGTCGCGCTTGCAGCCATGCTGGCGCAAAAACCGGACGGTTATACTCTCTGCGCCACACCAAGCTCCGTTATCATCCGCGTGAGCCAGATACAGAAGGCGCCTTTTAAGCCTTTCATCAGTTTCAGGCCTATTATCGGCTTTACCGAACCGCAGTTAGGCATCGTAGTTAAAAGCGATGCTCCATGGAAAACGCTGAAAGATTTGGTGTCTTATGCCCAAAAAAATCCGAATAAGTTGAAATACGGCACAACAGGAATAGGCAGCACCACACACGCCGCGGTCGATGAGATTGCCGCAAAACATAAATTGCGGATGATTCACATTCCGTACAAAGGAAGCATGGAAGCTCTGACCGCTCTTTTGGGAGGGCACATCGATTTTGCTTCCCTCACCTCGGAATTAATTCCCTCGGTGAAATCGGGACAATCGAGGCTGCTGGCCGTAATCAGCGAAAACAGATCGCCGCTTTTTTCGGATATTCCCACACTCAAAGAATTAGGATATGATTTCGCCAATGATGCGATCTTTGCCGTCGTGGCTCCGGCCAATATCCCCGCGGACGTGGCAAAAAAACTGGAAGATGCTTTTGCCGCAGCCACAAAAAGCAAAGAGTATCTGGATTCTCTGGATAAGATAGGCATGATTCCCGTCTATTATGACGGCAACAAATTTAGCGAATTTTTAAGAACATACTGGGGGAAAATAAATAAACACCTGATAGCAACAGGAATCATTAAAGAAGCGGCCACGGCGCCGGAATAATTTTCCCGGATCAATTATCGGTGAAGGAGACCAATGGACAAGCGAAACATTACCAGCAGTATTTTTTTTATTTTGCTTGCGGCCTTTGTTCTCCTGAACTCGTTGAGCATGGGAATCGGCAGCTTCAGCAACCCCCAGCCCGGTTTTCTTCTTTTCACGACCAGTATCCTCCTCATGGCTACTTGCGTAATGTTATTTGCCGCGAATTTTTATCACAGAAACACGGAAATTAATCTTGCCGGATTATGGGCAAATCTCAACTGGCATAAGAATATCATTGTTCTTTTTTCCCTCATTGTTTACACCACTGCCGTCCCGATAATCGGGTATATTTCCGCGACTTTCGCCCTGATGGCCGTTCTGTTCGGCCTAGGCGAAATGAAAACCTGGACGATCATTGTAAGCTCTCTGCTGGCTGTTTTTCTGAGCTATGGTTTGTTTCAATATCTCTTAAAAATACCTCTGCCCCGGTCAGTTTGGGCGTTTTAACCGGAGCGCGTCTTGGAAACATTGAACAGCTTATTTTACGGCTTATCCGTCGCCTTGGAACTTCCGAACCTCGCGCTGATTTTCGGGGGCTGCTTAATGGGGACATTAATCGGCGTTTTACCCGGTATAGGCCCGGTGGGCGCTATTTCCATTTTATTGCCGCTGACTTTCCAACTCCCTCCAACCGGGGCAATCATCATGCTGGCCGGCATTTATACCGGCGCGATGTACGGCGGTTCGACAACTTCTATCCTGATTAATGTGCCCGGCGAAGCAGCCTCGGTCGTAACATGCCTTGACGGTTACCAGATGGCGCGCCAGGGCCAGGCCGGCGCCGCTCTGGGCATAGCAGTCTTCGGCTCTTTTCTCGCCGGCACAATTGGCCTGATCGGCCTGCAAATGATAGCCGAACCTCTTTCCTTTCTGGCGCTGAAATTCGGGCCTCCAGAATACTTCGCTATCATCCTGCTTGGTTTTACTTTCATTATTTATCTGGCGCAGCAATCCGTCATCAAGGCCGCGATTATGGCGCTGACCGGATTACTGCTGAGCATGATAGGCCTTGATCCGATAACATCCCAGCCAAGAATGACCTTCGGCGTAATTAATTTATTTGAGGGTTTACATGTGGCGCCTCTGGCCATAGGTTTATTCGGCCTGGCGGAAGTATTGGACAATCTGGAAAAAGCGGCCCCCAAAAAGATATTAAAAGTAAAAATAAAGAGTTTATTCCCGCGTAAAACGCATTGGCTACAGGCAAAGTGGGCAATACTCAGAGGAACGGCGATTGGCTTTTTCATGGGAACTTTGCCGGGAGGCGGTCCGGTTCTTTCATCTTTCATCTCTTACGGCGTGGAAAAAAGAGTATCCAAAAATCCGGAAAAATTTGGTCACGGAGCCGTCGAAGGAGTGGCCGCGCCCGAATCGGCCAACAATGCCGCCGCTTCCACTTCTTTTATCCCCTTGCTGACACTGGGAATACCGCCTAATGTTGTGCTGGCTGTTTTATTCGGTGCTTTTCTGATTCACGGCATTACCCCCGGGCCGCTGCTGATCAAAGAACATCCCGAGGTATTCTGGGGAATAATCGGTAGTATGTATGTCGGAAACGTCATACTTTTAATTTTAAATTTGCCTTTAATTCCCCTGTGGGTTCAAGTGCTAAAAATTCCCGACAAGATTCTTTACCCTTTAATCATTCTTCTTTGCGTCATTGGAGCATACTCCATAAATAACAATGTGTTCGATATTCTCATCATGATTATCTTTGGCATCTCAGGATATCTTCTGAAAAAATTTGCCTATGAACCGGCGCCGTTGATTCTGGCCTTTGTTCTGGGGCCTATGTTTGAAGTAAATCTGAGGCGCTCTCTTTTGATGTCGCAGGGAAGTTTTTCTATCTTCCTGGAACGGCCGGTGGCGTTAGCCGCGCTTGTTTTCTTTTTTATTATGGTTGGCTTGCCGATTTACCGCTTTATAAGAAAAAAAATGGGCTGGTTTCCCCAGCGTCAGTAATTCAAACAAAAAAAATCCCCGGAAGATGACCGTTCTTCCGGGGATAATTTCTTTTTGAACCGAAAGCTTTTGGCTTTCGGTCTTCATCCAAATTAAAAAGTCAAGGTCAGTTTGTTAAGGACGATAAAATTGTCTTCAACATCAGCGGTCGCGGGTGTCGTCGTCACACCCTTGCCGGCAACGAAGTAATCGCCGGTAAACAGATAACCAGCGCCTACCATGTACGAAAGGTTACTGGTAATCTTATAAGTCGCAACAACATCCACTTCCCAACCATAATCTCTCTTGATAAAACCCGTCGGAAGCTTATCGGCTTCGGCATAGGAAACAGACGCCATAATGTCTAAGTCGGCAATGGGACGTACGCCGCCACGAATCTGGCCGAACCAGGCGTTGTTCATTATTCCCACATCAGAGGTAGCAGTGGTAACGGTTCCAAAGGTGCTTGTCCACCCGTTCAGCGCACCCTGCCAGTAAAAACGATCCCAGTTGAACATAATCAGACAGGGGTTCCAGTCACGGCCGCCGTTGAGCACGTTTTTAACCTTATTGTCGCTCGAGTCAACGTCGCCGGACACATACGCGATGCTGCCTCCCGCATAAAACATTCCGAAATCGACCGTCGCATCCACCCAACCTGAAATACTTTCAATATCGGCATCCTGTCTGGTGGCCGGCGGTTCATAGCTGTCTTTACCGGTCGCGTAATTGAATTCCGCCTGCAGAGCTACCGGGCCAACTTGGGCAATGACATAAGGCGTAAAAAGGTAATATTTTCTTGTATAGGGAGTAACCGCCGTACGATTGTCAGCGTACCTGTAATAATTAACATTAAAACCTGCCAAGCCGCCTTTCCACTTGTAAACGCCCAGGAGATGGTAAACATCCCTGTCCCGATCAGTAGTAAGAACGCCGGGGGCTAAAGCTGTGCGATTATTTTCTGCTACTTTGGAAATTGCGGGATTAATTGTAAACGGACCAATAATATAAGTATATTTAATCCGTGCCTGAGGCATGCTGTTATTGCCGAAAATCGTGCCTGTACTGCCGTAATTCATATAACCTACATCAAAAACACCGATGGCCGATTTATAATTAACATATGCCCAGTCCCAAGCAATATTTTCGTTTTCCGCGCGTGTTCCGGCCGAATCAGCATCATTGGCCGTAACCAACGGAACGGTGCTCCGTACATGACCCCACATCCTCTCCATCGCGTCAAAGCGGGTAATAAGTTTCAAAGCGGGCGTGGCAATGAATTCCGCCTGAATACGCATTCTCTGATAATAGAAAGCCGTGCTGGGCTTTTCCCCATCTGTCATGAACGATGTGTTATCCAGATACATACCGGCCGCATAGAAAGAACCGGTAAATTTTACGTCAGCCGCAAAAATCGTTGTGCTGGAAACCATGACAAATCCCAGCGTAAGCATCGTTAACCAAAATCTCTTCATTATTTTCCTCCTGAATTTTAATCCCTTTTTTTGTTTTGCCTCGCTTGTCGCACGCGTTTCGTACAAAACGCAAATTACAAATCGATGACAGGAAAATTAAAACTTCAAAAAATCACCGTTTTGAAATTTAATTTTAAAACAAGGGATTCTTGAATAGCTTTTTATTCGCTGTAAAAATTATCATATGATAATTAATTTGTAAAGGATATTTTGGATATATAAGTAGCCTTTTGTAGTATTTACTGCTTATTTGTTTTCGGCAAAAGACCGTTTACTCTCTCTAAAAAAGCACGTAAAAACTGAACGGACAAGAAAATTTAAGAAAAAAAATAAAAATGTTACTCCCTTTGGGCATAAAAGGTTGTTTTGAATTGTTATCTATTTGGATTATTTAAATAGCCGAACAAATTTTATGATTTCTGTTCTTTTAACCTGTTTAGCTCTTCTTTGTATCTTTCGGCTTCCGCCTTGGCTTTTTCCGCTTCTTCTCTCGCTTTTTCCAGCTTTTCCTCTTGCGTCATCTTGTCTTCATTAATCTTTTCTCGGATTTCATCAATTCCCACGTAAACAGCCAACGCCCCGCCCAAAAGAAGGCAAATGGGAAAAGCGCCTCTCACGATGGTCATGAAATCACCCCACCAAAAAATAAGGCTGATCAGACCAATCATGGCGCAAACGACACCTCCGATTAGCAAAGACATAAGCAGACCTCCAGTGTGCTGATTAATTATAAATACCGTTTTCTTTTTTTTTAGTATCATGAAAAAAAAGACGAGGCAAGATAGAAATAGTCGATAATTAAAGTGTAAAAATATTTCTTGATTTAAAGCCATTCATCAATTAAGTATAAATATTTAATGAAGACATATGGATAAAATAATTGAACCAAATTTTTCCAAAGGGGACGGCTTAATCCCCGCAATTGTTCAAGACCTTGAATCCCGGGACATTCTTATGCTGGCTTACATGAATCGACAGGCATGGGAGGCCACTTTACAGACCGGTAGGGCAACTTACTGGAGTCGTTCACGTCAAGCCCTCTGGGTAAAAGGTGAAACGTCAGGCAATTTTCAAATGGTAAAAAATGTTTTCATTGATTGCGACAACGATACCCTGCTTCTCCAGGTAGAGCAAATCGGCAAAGCTGCCTGCCATACGGGATATAAATCTTGTTTTTATCGTAAATTAGAGGGGAAAAATTTCGTTGTTGTGGGAGAAAAAATATTCGATCCTGAGGAAGTATATAAATGAAAGTTTTAAAACTGGGGATTCCCAAAGGTTCTCTGGAAGAAAACACAGTGGATATCTTCAAAAAAGCAGGTTGGCGCATTACTTACGACAGCCGTAGCTACTTTCCCGATATAGACGACCCGGAAATGACTTGTTCACTGGTGCGCGCGCAGGAAATTTCCCGCTATATCGAAGACGGCACACTGGATCTCGGCCTTACCGGTATCGACTGGATAATGGAAAATGAATCCGACATCGTGGTCGTGCAGGATCTGATTTACTCCAAGGTTTCTTTGCGGCAGGCGCGTTGGGTTCTCGTCGTCCGCGATGATTCTCCCTACCAGAAGATAGAAGATATGGAAGGAAAAAAAATATCCACGGAACTTGTTAATTTCACGAAAAAATATTTTGCGGATAAAAAAATCAACGTTCAGGTGGAATTTTCCTGGGGAGCCACGGAAGCCAAAGTGGTTGAAGGGCTGGTGGACGCGGTGGTGGAAGTGACGGAAACAGGCTCCACGATTAAAGCAAACAAGCTGCGTATCATTCACGAATTGATGAAAACAAACACTCAGCTCATCGCCAATCGCGCCGCGTGGAACGACCCGTGGAAACGCAAAAAAATTGAACAAATCAAGACAATGCTCGTGGGTTCACTTCAGGCCATGGGAAAAGTCGGGCTGAAGATGAATGTTTCGAAGAAAAATTTAGAAAAAGTGATGTCGCTGATTCCTTCTTTGAAAGCACCCACGGTATCCACCTTGTCTTCTACTGATTGGTTTGCCATAGAATCCATCGTCGACGCAAAAGGAACGAGGGAACTGATCCCCCGGCTTTTGGAGGAAGGCGCGCAAGGCATCATCGAATATCCCTTAAACAAAGTCGTTTAGGTCAGGAAGCAGACATGGCCAGAAAAATAAAAATTATACGTAAAACGAAAGAAACAGACATCCATCTGGAAATCGATTTGGACAAAACTACCGGCAGTAGAATTGCGACAACAATACCCTTTTTGGACCACATGTTCGAGCTTTTTGCCAAGCACGGCTTTCTTAAACTTGTTGTCAAGAGCAAGGGCGACACTCAAATCGACGACCATCACTTAGTCGAAGATTTAGGTATTTGTTTGGGGCAGGCAATAGCAAAAGCGCTGGGGGAAAAAATCGGTATCAACCGTTACGGTTCGGCATGCGTTCCGATGGACGAATGCTTATGCCGCGTGGATCTGGATATTTCCGGACGTCCCTATCTGATTTACAATGTAAAATACGTGCGCAGAAAAATAGGCGGATTCGATCCCGCGTTGGTTAAAGAATTCTTTAAAGCCTTCACGGATCATAGCGGCATAACACTCCACATTAATCTGCTTTACGGAAGCAACAGCCATCACATCATCGAAGCGGTATTTAAAGCTTTCGCGCGCGCGCTGAGAAAGGCCATAAATCTTAACAAGAAAATTGACGACGTCCTTTCTACAAAAGGAAGCCTTTGAAAAATGAGGTTAAAATTGCAAAATTTTCACTGGAGAAAAAGTCACGTAATCATCGGATTTCTTTTAGCTGTTGTTTTCACTTTATCCTTTAGTGCGCAGGCCGCGGATGAGACACAGAGCACGGCACCCCCGGTCGTCGTGGGCGTGATATCTTTTCAAGCAATGATACCGAGTGAAGGACCGGGCAGTACTGTCATTTGCCCGCTTTGCACTGCCGCTTATTCCACGGGTAAAATTTTGAAAGGCGCGGAGAAAACAGTTGAAAATATTTTTACTGACAAGTTGCGGGAATTTAAAGAAGTGCAGATAATACCGCAGGAAAGGGTGCAAAGCGTTTACAAAAGGACCGTCTCGGAATCGCTCAAGAAGCCTCTGCTAGAAGTGCTCAAAAATGTAGGTCATGAGCTGAAAGCGGACGTTTTAGCCGTAGGCTATATTTACCGTTATGAAGAAAGAGTCGGATACGATTATTCGACAGAACGCCCTGCTTCTGTTGCTTTCGAAATATACATGATAAATCCGGCCGAGGGAGACATTATCTGGAGAGGGGTTTTTGATAAAAAGCAAAAATCATTAATGGAAGATTTATTCCAGATATCTTCCTTCTTTAAAGGCCGCGGTCGATGGCTTACCGCGCAACAGCTTTCAAAACAAGGCATGGATGAAATCTTTAAAAAATTTCCCGGTTTTACCCGTTAGAAGATTATCTTTCAGGCGATAATGAATTATCACCTTTTGCACAACAGCTTCAGTATCTTTTTACACACTGCCGTATAAGCGAGGTTTTATTTGATTATTATTCCGGCAATAGACATCAAAGATGGAAAATGCGTGAGACTGTCACAGGGCGATTTTGACAGGGTAACGGTTTATGCCGATAATCCTGTCGAGACGGCGCAGAAATGGGAACAAAAAGGAGCACAATTAATTCATGTCGTCGATCTCGACGGCTCGGTGGCGGGTACGCCCAAAAATGCACAAACAATCCTTCGCCTAGCCAGAGCAATTAATGTTCCCATTCAAGTTGGCGGCGGTATCCGGGATATGGAAACAATCTCTTTCTACCTGCAAAACGGCGTGAGCGCGGTGATTCTGGGTACGGCAGCGCTGCAAAATAAAGAAATAATCCACAAAGCCGTGGCCAGCTATCCGGCTAAAATTATTCTGGGTATAGACGCCTTGGACGGTAAGGTATCTATCCAGGGATGGACGCAAAAAACGAAAGAAAATGCTGTTGATCTCGCCCGGCGTTTTGAAAACAGCGCTTTAAAAGCCATTGTTTATACGGATATCAAACGCGACGGTATGGGAACAGGCGTAAATACTGATGCCACCAGAGTATTAGCAGAGGCCACAGATATACCGGTAATCGCCTCCGGCGGCGTCGCCTCCATCAATGACATTCAAAAATTACGAGAGATTGAAAGTTGCGGCATTCATGGAGTAATAATAGGACGCGCTCTCTACACAGGCGCCGTCCGCCTGGAAGAGGCGATATCCGAAGCCGCAAAACCTCTTAAATGAAAAAAGCGGAGGAAACATATATGTCAGATTGCGTATTTTGCAAAATTGTCAAAGGAGAAATTCCCTGTACTAAAGTTTACGAAGACGAGCAGGTGCTCGCCTTTGATGACATTCAGCCCATGGCGCCGGTGCATGTGATCCTTATCCCTAAAGAACATATTTCCACACTGCTTGATGTTGACGTTCAACAAAAAAACATCGTCAACAATTTAACTGCCGCCGCGCAAAAAGTGGCAAAAATAAAAAAAATAGCCGACCGCGGTTTTCGCACCGTAATCAACTGCAACGCCGAAGGAGGACAGGTGGTATTTCACCTGCACATGCATCTTCTCGGCGGCAGAAAACTGCAAGACCAGCTCGGTTAACCAAGGAGAACAGACATGGATATTAACAAAAAGTTAAACGAAGAAATGGTGACGGCGGCAAAAGCAAAAGATAAAATCCGGCTTTCAGCCATCCGTCTGTTGAAAACAGCCGTGCACAATAAAGAGATTGAATTAATGCGGCCGCTTCAAGAAGCTGAAATCATGCAGCTTCTTTCCGCGATGGTAAAGCAGAGGAAGGATTCCATCGAGCAATTCGCCAAAGGCGGCCGCATGGATCTGGTGGAAAAGGAAGAAGCGGAACTAAAAGTCGTGCAGGAATTTCTGCCGGCGCAAATGTCTGATGAAGAGGTAAAGGCTTTAATTAAAAAGGCGATTGCGGAAGCCGGGGCGGTTTCCGCCAAAGACATGGGGAAAGTAATGAAAATTCTGATGCCGCAGATAACCGGCAGAGCCGATGGTAAAGCCGCAGGGGAAAAGGTTAAAGCGCTTTTGTCCTCTTAGGGAATTATGTTATTTTATAAAATTAAGCCATGGAAGAAATTCAGTGCGCTTTGATGACAATAAAATCGAAGAAATCAAAAACCGGGTGGATATTGTCGAACTGGCTTCAGAATATCTGACCCTTAAAAAAGCGGGCCGGAATTTTGTTGGTTTGTGCCCCTTTCACCAGGAAAAAACGCCTTCGTTCACCGTCAACAGGGAAAAACAAATATTTTACTGCTTCGGCTGCGGCCAAGGAGGCAATGCCATTACCTTCCTGATGAAAATCTCGGGCAAATCTTTTCCTGAAGCAATTAAAGATTTGGCACAAAAAACGAGTGTTGTTCTGCCGCCGCCGCGCTTGACCAGCAAAGAAAGTCGGGAAAATGAATCGCTGAGAGAAAAAATTACCGCCCTCAATTTAAGGGCAGCGCAGCATTTTGCGCGTAATTTATATTCACCCGCGGGCAAAGAAGCCCGCCTGTACCTGCAAAACAGGGAACTGACTGAAGACACAACAAAGAAATTTCGCCTGGGCTACGCACCAGATAGCTGGAGTTCTTTGGCAGATTATATCGAGAGAAGCGGCGTGCCGCTTAAACTGGCCGAACAGGCGGGTTTGCTCATCCCCGGAAAGGAAGGGAAGTTCTATGACCGGTTTCGCGGGAGGCTAATTTTTCCCATAGAAAATATTTTCGGCGAAGTTGTTGCCTTCGGCGGCAGAATCCTGGACAAAGGGGAACCGAAGTACCTGAATTCCCCGGAATCACCCGTCTACATTAAAGGAAAGAATTTATACGGTCTGAATAAAACAAAAGATGAAATACGCAGGAATGGTTTTGCGCTCATTGTAGAAGGTTACTTTGACCTGATTTCGCTGGTCAATGCCGGCGTGGGAAATGTTGTGGCCACCTTGGGCACGGCGCTCACCAGAGAGCATCTGGAATTGTTACGCCGCTATACAGTTGATATTGTTGCACTTTTTGATCCAGATACGGCGGGGAGAAAAGCCCTTGACCGCAGTCTGGAACTTTTTCTGGAAATGCGCATGAAAGCGCGGGTTTTGATTTTACCGGGCAACTGTGATCCCGACGACTACATAAAAAAATTCGGCAAGGATAATCTGGAAAGTTTGATTTCCCGCGCTCAGCCACTTAGCGATTATTACATAGAAAATGTCATTGGCGGCGGCAAAACATTTGAAGATAAAAGAGAAATGATAAAAACCGCCATGGAATTCATCAATAAAATAAGTGATCAAAAAGAAAAGGCTCTTTTCATAAAGCGCATAGCAGAAAAAACTGGCATAAATGAGGAATTGCTTATAAGAGAGCTACCACGAACCGAGATAAAGCACATCAGGACAAAGCCTCGGCACGATATTAACGCTGATACAGTGGAGTTGCATTTGATTCAGCTTTTGCTTGAGTATCCTCAAAAAATCATCCAGGCGGAAAAAGAAAATATACTGAGTTATTTTTTGCAGCCCAAAGTTAAGTCCCTGGGTGAAAAAATTATTGACACCTATAAATTGCTGGGTTTTGTTGATATCGGAATGATTTTACCGGCGGATGAAGATGCGCCCCTGAGGGAAAGAATATTCCAATTGATGATTAAGGCTCTTCCTACCGGCAGTGAAATGCTGGAAAAAATATTTGCCGATAACGTGCGGCAGATAAAAAAGAAATGGTTCAAAGATCAGCACCGCCAAATCAAAATAAAGCTGACTAAAGCCCAGGAAAGCGGCAATGATTTTCTGATAGAGGAGCTGCTTCGCGAAAAAGAAAACTTGCTAATGGAAGAAAAAGAATTAAATTAAATAAATTAAGTAACTCAAAAAACATTTTGGGGAGACGCCAGATGGCCAAAGAACTACAGTCAGACGAATTCAAAAAATTACTTTCACTGGGAGAGGAAAAGGGATTTTTAACGTATGACGATGTCAACGATATGCTGCCTCCGGATGTAACTTCTTCCGACCAGATAGATGATATTATCATGCTTTTCGGAGAAAAAAATATCGATATTATCGACACCGAGCAAGGCGAAAAGCTGATGGTGAAAAAAACCACAGAAGATACCGTCCCCGTCAAAATGACCGAAGGCCTGACTTTGATGCCTATCGCGGGCAAAACCGGCGATCCGGTAAAAATGTATTTACGTGAAATGGGTCTGGTGTCCCTTCTTAGCCGCGAAGGTGAAGTGGAAATAGCCAAAAAAATTGAAGAAGGCGCCAGGGAGACCATGACGGCAATATTCCGTCTGCCCGTTTCCATAAATGAAGTTTTAAGCGTTGGCGAAAAATTGCAGAGTGGTGAAGTCAAAATTAAAAATGTTGTGGATAATATCGAGGACGAAGAAGGATTTGTGGAAGAAGACGAGCACCGCGACAGGGTCTTAAAGCTAATTTCCAGAATAAAACTTTTTAATGACAGAAATAATGTTTTACGCGCCAAGCTTAAGTCTAAAACCATGCGCGCCAAACGCCGCGAAACATTGAACAGCGAACTGGAAAAAAACACCAGATATATTATTACTTTGTGCCGGAAAATTCGTTTCAGCAAAAAGCAAATTAACCGTTTCGTCGCGCGCCTGCGTTACTACAATGATGAAATTGAAAAGGCTGAAAAAGTCATCGCCCAATATAAAAAGGATACGAGGTTAACTCTTGCCCAGTTGGAAAAAGTTTGGGCACAAATGAAAAAACCCAAAGCGAACGAAAAGAAAATAGCGAAGGAAAACCGCGTTTCCATTGATTTGCTCAAAAGAAGCAAAATAGCTATTGGTGAAGCCCACAAAAAGATAAAGCATATCGTGCAGGAAGCAGGGATACCCGCGGCAACATTAAAAACCGTCGTAAAATCAATTGAAGAGGGTGAGCGTAAAGCGGAGATAGCGCAGAGGAAACTGGTGGAAGCAAATTTAAGGCTGGTGGTAAGTATTGCCAAAAAATATACAAACCGCGGCCTGCAATTTTTGGATTTAATTCAGGAAGGCAATATCGGTTTGATGAAAGCCGTAGATAAATTCGAATATCAGCGCGGGTATAAGTTTTCCACTTACGCCACCTGGTGGATCAGGCAGGCAATCACCCGTGCTATTGCTGACCAGGCGCGCACAATCAGAATTCCGGTGCACATGATCGAAACAATAAATAAGCTGATTCGCACTTCCCGCTACCTTGTTCAGGAACTCGGACGAGAACCAACCCCGGAGGAAATCGCGAACAAAATGGAATATCCTCTGGAAAAAGTCAGAAAAGTACTAAAAATCGCCAAAGAGCCCATCTCGCTGGAAACTCCTATCGGTGAAGAAGAGGACAGCCATCTGGGGGATTTCATCGAGGATAAAAAAATCATGTCTCCCTCTGAAGCCACAATCAGCATGGATCTGGCGGAACAAACAAAGAAAATATTAGCCACGCTTACCCCGCGTGAGGAAAAAGTACTGCGGATGCGTTTTGGGATTAGCGACCGGTTAAGTTCTCTGTCGGAAGATTCGTCGGCTTTGGCCAAATTAATGGAAAGCGTAGCGGAGGAACCGGAAGTTGTTGCGGCACCAGTAGCAAAAAAGGTGAAGAACAAACCGCGAAGGCGCCATGGAAAATAATATTGACAATCTAGGCATTTATGTATATCAAAGCAATCTTTGAAAAACAACGGGAAGATAAGAGGGCCCATAGCTCAATTGGTAGAGCCACCGGCTCATAACCGGTAGGTCCCTGGTTCGATCCCAGGTGGGCCCACCAAATATATTTACTAAGAGATCATAACAGGCGGACGAATACTGCTTATGAAAACAGAAGAAAAAAAATCGCCGTATACCATGGCACATGCCGTGAAGCAGGAGACAAAAATGTCACACGGCACAAGCAGCAAGGCGAATACGCCAGGTTTATAAAAATGCACCCCTAAAAAGGTGCATTTTTTTTATTCTTATAAATAGAAGGAGAAAATAAATTGAAAGAGGATTTGTTATTATTAATTGAACTACAAGAATGCGATTCAACCTTAGTCACGCTATTGGCAAGAAAAAAAATCCTGCCGGGAAAAATGGAAAAACTGGATAAAGATTTTCTGGTTTTCAAAGAAAATATCGAACAAAACAAGAAAAAACACGAGGAGCTCAAACAGAAACACGCGGGAAAGGAAAAAGAAGTTAAGAATATCAACGAAAACATAGCAAGAGCAAAGCAGAGACTCCTCGAAGTCAAGAACAACAAAGAATACCAGGCTATCCTCAAGGAAATCGAACTTGCCGAAGCCTCCTGCAGCGATATAGAAACGCAGATAATCTCGCTGCTGGACGAAATGGACAATCTATCCTTACTGGTTAAAAAAGACGAAAAGACCTTGAATCAAGAAAAACAGAAGTATGAGGAAGAAAGGAAAAAACTCGAGACTGCCATAAGTTCGTTGGACACGGACTTCGCCGACTGGGAACAAAAAAGAAATGATTTAAAAGAGAAAATTGACGGCGGACTTTTAGCCAAATATGAAAAAATCAAGAACAGAAGTAATGGAATCGGCGTTGTTTCCATCTGGAAGGCTGTATGCAACGGTTGTCACATGAACATTCCGCCGCAACTCTATAACGAATTACAGAAGTCATCGGAACTGCTCATTTGCCCCAACTGCAATAGAATAATTTATTACCGGAACAAAGATAGCGCGGCTTTATAAAGATGGAAAAGAAATCATACAAACTTTACACTGACGGCGCCTGCCGCGGTAACCCGGGCATCGGCGGCGCCGGCGCAGTGATTACTGACGCGAACGAAAATATTCTTTGGGAAGGGAAACAATACCTCGGCCATTGCACGAATAACATCGCTGAATACAAGGCACTGATTATGGGCTTAAAGAGCGCGCTGCAAAACGGATATAAAAATATGGAAGTCTATCTGGATTCGGAACTCCTGGCCAGACAGATTAACGGCGTCTATAAGGTAAAAAACGAAAATTTAAAAAAGTTAATGCGTGAGGTACGCCATCTGCTTTCGTCGTTTGAATCCATTCAGGTCAAGCATGTGACACGCTGCCATAATGCACATGCCGACAAACTGGCAAACTTGGCGGTTGATGAAAATATTTAACCGTCACTTTACGATAATCTTAATTGATTGTTCCCTTTGTGGCGGCGTATCCTTTTCCCAAGAGCGAACATACTTAAAAAAAATGGTTACTTGCCCCGCTTTAAGCGCTTTAAACGTCCATAATTGCTTCCCGTCCGCACCAATTCTTTTGCTTTTATAAGGTATATACTTGGAGTCGATTAATTGAAGTATGCTTTCGTCCAGAGGCGTTTTCAACTGCCATTGGTATCCGGTTGACGCGTTAGCCCTCAAGGTGACGGTAAAGCTATCTCCCGCCTTAAGCACTATAGGTCCTGATTGTCCGTTCGCCTCGGCAAAACAAAATGAAGCCAGTATAATCAACGCCGTACTCAGAATAATTCTTTTTTTCATCTTTGATACCGTGTGGTGCGTGATCAATTTAATTGATTATCTGCGCAATCTCACAAATTAATTGCTATTATCCTAATACAACAAGCTGGCAGTAATCAATCTGATTTTATCGGCGGCCGGCTTGCTCCTTTTATCGCAAGATTTATCATACGGTAAATTTGCAGTTCCCGGTTCAATGTAGTATAAACGCGAACATAAAAATACTTAAGAGGCAAAAATGGAAACCAGCATTTCTTCAGTCCGCATAGGCGGGGTCCGCTCAAACTTTCCGGGGATTAAACTCTCCGTAACACCAAACCAACTTGTTTTAAAAATTCCATTTTTTGGAACGTACAGTTTTGCTCCATCAGACATTATCAGGTTTGAGCCGAATAAGGGTCTTTACGGAGCCAATGTGCTGCTCATTCACAATGTTTTGAATTACCCGAAAAAAATATCTCTGAATTACAAAGGGGGAGCGGAAGAATTAACACTCAAATTGAATCAGGATGGTTTTATCCCTTCAGGTATTGCCGAGGCTTCGCCGCTCCGAAAAGGTTTTCCCGTGCGTTGGTCTTTCCTGCTTGCCGCTATTTTGTTGTGGAATGCTCTGCTGATTTATGGACATGCGCAAGGTAACTTCGGCGTCGTCAGCTTAATTGCTATTGCCCTTATGTTTTTGACAACGGTTTTGCTCCCTTATTCAAAAGCATTGCAAAATCTGGTTTTAAAACCGGGGCGGCACGTAGGCGAAATTAAGCCTTCTCTCAATTTGTTGAAAGGGGTATCCGGATTAATTGGTGTGGGCTCGGTTGTTTCCTTATTATTAAAATAACAAAACCATACAAACACAGAGCTTCTTTTACGACGCCTTTTTTACATAAGCGGGAGCCTGGGGATTTTTATCAAAATTACCGTATATTTTAACCAAAGGATAATACTCCGTGGCAAACTGAACAATCCCGGCCGCCTGTTCTCCGGCAAAATCGTCTATAACTGCCAGCATAGCGTCTATTCCCGCCGACACACCGGCGGACGACCAAATATTTCCGTCACGGACGAAACGCTCTTCAACAACAATGACATCGCCCAAAGCGCGCAATTTGTCCAGCGAGCTCCAGTGAGTGGTCGCTCTCTTCCCCGATAAAAGTCCGGCACGATGTAACAAAAAAGAACCGGTGCATACGGAAAGCACCGCTTTGCATTCCGCCGCCCGCGCCGCGATAAAATCTATGAGCGTCTTATTTTCAATTTCTTTGCGCGTTCCCTCGCCGCCGGGCACGACAAGAAAATCCAGAACCGGGCATTGCTCAAAAGAAATATGTGGCTGGACAATCATGCCCTTGGCGCAACTTACCGGCGTAAGTGACGGGGCAACAAGAAAACAGTTTTCCGGACCTCGGGCGAATTTTTTCCAGACGCCAAGAAATTCCCACGGACCGACAAAATCAAGCTCTTCAACATTCGGGAACACTAAAACTCCACAATTCATTTTGCTGCCTCCTTTAATATTTATTTAAAAGCAAGCACAGTGTCTCATATTCTTTTTTCCACGGAATCACCCCGTTTTTGAAGAATACAAACTTTGGCGGGAGACAATATTTACGGACACTCCGCCGTCAAATATTTGTTTTTATAACAATCAGTTTTTGAATCTATCAGGTTTATAAATCTGCGCCTTGCAGTATTCTATAAAACCGATACGCCGGTAAACTTTCTCACCGTCGGGTGTCGCCTGCAAGATAACTTCCCCGTAGCCGGCATCTTTCGCGGCCCGCATCGCCGCCAGCGTCACGTAAAAGCCCAAACCTTTGTTACGGTATTCGGGCAATGTGGAGACATAATATATCCCCGCAGTGCCGCTATTCATAAAAAGTAAAGAAGTGGCTGCCGGTTTGCCGTCCATATAGGCGATAAAAAGCTTTTGCGTTGACGGAGCGCCGCGCCCAAACGACAAGACAAAAGCATTGTATTGCTCCCTGACGCGCTCGGACATGTGAAATCCACGGAAAGAAATGTCCGCCCAGAGAAGTAAATTTATATCGTCCTTAACTTCGGTCATCGTTATTTGCACGGGCATTTTTTCGTCAAGCGCCTTAATATCCAAATTCGCCGCCATGCAGGGAATATGAGCAATCAACTTCATCCCCGCATTCTCGAGGGTTGATGATGTGTGCGCCGAATTGCCGCGCGGATAAACCCACCACCAGAAACGCAGATTATTTTGTTTATAATAATTCTTTACGTTTTCAACGAATGCCGCATCCTGACCCGTCAGCGGCTTTTCATTCCAGGCCCAGTTAAAATCGGAAATCGGTACGCCGGTGTGCATCGCGCGCAGACATCCAATCCGAACAAGAGAAGAGTTTAAACTTCCCCAGTAGCGACCGACCGAAAAAAAATTTTCCTCAATACTTTTGAGTTTGCTCATTATAATAAAAGCTGATTCACAACCGCTGATCAAAATAATTTGCTGTTTTTATCCGCCGAACCGGCAATGCGGGAGAACTGCGTCCAGCTGTGACTTTTCCAGAACGGATCAAAACCCTGCGGGATATTTTCCGATGTCAGTATTCCGCATTTTTGCACAAAATAACGATGCAGTGCGAGACATCCGGTCAGCTCCGGGTGAAACACGGTAACCAGAATGTTCTCATCCTCCGCCGCGGCGACATAACCATCCATTTCCAGCAATATCTTGACATTTTTGCCCGTGCGCAGAATTTTGGGCGCGCGGATAAAAGTTAAGGGAATAGGCTCATCGGCAACTTCCGGTACTACCGCTTCCGCGACAAAGCTGTCCAACTGCGAGCCGAAGCTGTTACGTTCAATCTCGATATCAATCAGCCCCAGGCACGGTTCTTCATTAACAATTTTTTTGGCCAAAAGAATCGCGCCGGCGCAGGTACCCCAGATTTTCATGCCGCGCCGGCAATATTTACGGATTATTTCTTTCAGCGCGAATGTATCAAGCAGGCGAGACAAGCAGGTGCTTTCACCGCCGGGAATAATCAGGCCGGTTAAAGCGGCAAAATCTTCTTCTTTTTTCACTCTACGGCCCGTGATACCCAGACGCTCCAGATGATCCAGATGCTCATAAACGCCGCCCTGCAGATCCAGCACTCCGATTGCCGCGGAAGTATCTTTTACCAGATGCAATGACATACTTTAAATTTTACCAGCCGCGCCCCGCTAGAAGTTGTTCGGGAGGAATTTGTCCTATTTCCAGACCGGGCATCGCCTCGCCCAGACCCATGGAAGCCTCCAAAACTTTTTTCGGATCATTGAAATAAGCCGTTGCCTTGACAATCGCTTTGGCGCGCAACGCCGGATCGGACGATTTGAAAATGCCGGAACCGACAAAAATACCATCGCAGCCTAACTGCATCATCAATGCCGCGTCCGCGGGAGTGGCAATGCCACCCGCAGCAAAATTCACCACCGGCAGGCGTCCCAGTTCTTTTACTTTAAGCGCCAGCTCATAAGGCAGGCCGTTGGCTTTGGCAAAACCGGTTACTTCTTCCGTGGGCATTTCCACCAGCTGACGGATTTCGCGGTTCATCGTTCTCATGTGGCGCACCGCTTCCACCACATTCCCCGTACCCGCTTCTCCCTTGGTGCGAATCATCGCCGCGCCCTCGGCAATACGCCTAAGCGCCTCGCCCAAGTTTCGCGCACCGCACACAAAAGGAATTTTGAACTTTGTTTTATCAATATGGCATTCTTCATCCGCCGGAGTAAGAACCTCACTTTCATCGATGTAATCAATTTTCAACGCTTCAAGTATTTGCGCCTCAACAAAATGGCCGATGCGCGCCTTGGCCATTACCGGAATCGACACGGCTTTTTTGATTTCGACAATCATCGTCGGATCGGACATTCGTGCCACACCGCCATCTTTACGGATATCTGCAGGCACGCGTTCGAGTGCCATCACCGCCACAGCGCCCGCATCTTCGGCAATTTTTGCCTGTTCCACATTGGTTACATCCATAATGACGCCGCCTTTAAGCATTTGCGCCAGCTGGATATTTAATTCATGCCTTTTTTTATCCACCTTTTATCGCCTCCTAACTAAACCTTCTAAATGTTAATACTTAATATTGTCTTTGTATAGTTAAATATTTTTCCCTTGAATAATTTAAAAAACTAGTTGTTGTTCGTCAAGGGCATTTAAAACGGTTCTACCAAATATTTCTCACTTTTATTTCCCGTTCGGTTAAAAACCTCTTAATTCCCGCGATGGTATAAGTTTTATAATGCACCATCGAAGCAATGAGCGCCGCATCGGCCTTGCCCGCGGTTAAAACATCCGCCAGATGTTCGGGGCGGCCCGCACCGCCGGAAGCAATTACCGGAATCCGGACGTTTTCTGAAATAAGTGCAGTTAAATTAAGCTCATAGCCATCTTGTGTGCCGTCGGCGTCAATGGAATTAAGACAGATTTCTCCTGCCCCCAGCTTTTGGGCCTCTTTCGCCCACCACAAAGCGTCAATGCCGGTAAACTTTCTGCCCCCTTCAATGACAATTTCATAGCCGGAAGGAATTTTGGAGGAAACCGCTACTTTTTTTACATCCATGCCCAGCACAACACACTGGCTGCCGAAAGCCTTCGCGCCATCAGTGATGATTCGCGGATTTTCCACCGCCGCGGAATTGACGCTCACCTTTTCCGCTCCCGCCGCAATTACTTTGCGCATGTCTTCCAGATTGCGGATACCGCCGCCCACGGAAAAAGGTATGAAAATCGTTTCCGCCACGCGCTTCACCACATCAATCATGATATCGCGTTTGTCGGAAGAAGCCGTAATATCATAGAAAACAATTTCGTCCGCACCCTCTTCGTAATACCGCCGCGCCGCTTCCACCGGATTGCCAATATCCACATTGCCTTTGAATTTTATTCCCTTGGTCAATTTCCCCGCGCGCACATCCAGGCAGGGAATTATCCTTTTGCTAAGCACTTCCCCTCCATGCGCAAAAATTTTGCAGAATCTGAAGACCCGGCCGACCGCTTTTTTCCGGATGAAACTGCATGGCCACCAAATTTTTAAAAGCGAGCACGGAGCAAAACGTTATCCCGTAATCCGTCGTGCCCAGCACTACATCCATATCTGACGGCGCGGGATAATAGGAATGGACAAAATAAAATTCCGCCTCCGGATTGATTTTGGCGAAAACAGTGTGTTCGCGCTTAAAGTTAACGCTGTTCCATCCCATGTGCGGAATTTTTAAAATTTCCCCGCCGGAGGTCAGCCTTTCAGGAAATCTTCTGGTTGAACCGGTAATCAAACCAATGCATTCCGCGTCATTCTCTTCGCTGTGCTCCATAACAATCTGCGTGCCCAAACAAATACCCAGAATCGGTTTGCCGGAGGAAAAACAATTCTTAAGCGCGTTATCCAGTTTCTTCTTGCGCAAATACGCCATGGCCTCCCCTGCCGCGCCGACACCGGGAAAAATAATATGCGAGGCGTCTTTGAGCTTCCTTTCATCATCCGTGATGGCATATTTCTGGCCGATATTTTCCAGCGCCCGCGCGACACTGGTGATGTTTCCGGCTTTATAGTCGATTATCGCAACCATACAATCAAAATAATTTTATCCTTCTGCTTTTTTAATTCCCAGACGCCGGAATAAATCGTCCACCTGCTGCATCTGCTGCGGTGTAAAGAAAATCCCGTGAGGCGCGAGGTCATACATTTTCGGCCAGACTCCTTTATTCTTCACCAAAAGCAAGGACGCGCCGCGCTTCTGACCGGAAAATAAAAAATTATTCACGGCGGAGGAAAAATTCCATCCGTATTCGTTAATATCCCGCCAGAACAGGGCGAAAGATGCCTCCATAAACAGGCCCTTCTCCGTCATCACAAGGGTTTTGCCCTTTCTGCGCTTCATCATGTAAAGCGTAAAAACCAGCGCCGTCATAAAAAGAAAGATCATCCCGACCAGAACAATTTGCTGCTGTGTTGTTTTCTCCTTAAGCATGCCGATTAAGCCCTCGTGATATACAAACAAAAGCGCGACCAATAAAAACAAAAAAAGCTTGAGCGCCCCTTCTCCTCTTGCGTACTGTGCATCTATTCGCAGCAATTCCGGCGCCATGCGGATTTCGTCAATCTTTTCCTGATTCCTTTTTGTACTATTAAACATATCTTAAAATATTTTGCCAAAACCGCCCGGTATGTAGCAATTTTTATACGCGGCTGGCAATATTTATTTTATGAAATGTTTGCCCTGGTAACTATCCCGCCGTTCCAGTTCTTTATTAACAGAATTTAATACATCTAATTTATTCATGGCCCAGTCCGGCGCGAGAAAAATATCGCGATAACCCTCGGCGGTGAGGCGCTGTATTACCATCTCCGTAGGCAGAATTTCCAGAATATCCGCCACCAGTGAAACATATTTGTCCTTAGACATGATTTTAATTGCTCCATTTTTGTACATTTCACCCAGGACAGTACCTTCCAACGCCAGGAGAGAATGAATTTTAATGCCGTTTATCGGCAACGCGGCAACGGCCTTCGCCGTCTGCAATATTTCTTCATCCGTCTCGCCCGGCAGGCCGACAATAATATGCGCGCAGAGATGAATATTTTCCCCCGCCAGCGTGCCGACAGCGTCCAGAAACTGCCGGAAATCATGCCCCCGGTTGATAAATTTAAGCGTTTTATCGTGCATGCTCTGCAGTCCCAGTTCCAACCAAACATGATATTTCTGGGCATACCCCTTGAGTAAATCGATAACATCGGGTCCGACGCAATCAGGCCTTGTTCCTATAGAAAGGCCAACAACATCTTCCTGCGCCAATGCTTCATCATAAAGAATTTGCAATTTTTCCACCGGCGCGTAAGTGTTGGTAAAAGTCTGAAAATAAGCGACAAATTTTGAGGCATGCGGCTTGTAGAATTTTTTGCTGTTTTGAATCTGCCGGGAAACAGAAGGCAGTTCACCCTTTTGGCGCAGTTTTGAGCCGCGCCCGTCGCAATAGATACAGCCGCCCGTGGCCACATGGCCGTCGCGGTTGGGGCAGGTAAAACCCGCGTCAATCTGCAGTTTGTGTACATTACAGCCGAACAAATTGCGCCAATAGCTTTTTAAGTCGTAATATCTTTTATTATTTCTCCAGAAATCCGGCTTGGGCATAAGGTATCTTTTTTATATTGTGTTTTTTTTGTTGGGATACTATTGTTTTCCTGTAAGCGCAAGTGCTTGATTTAAGGAACAACAAAATTGACGGATAACTACGATGTAATAGTCGTCGGCGGCGGACACGCGGGATGCGAGGCGGCGCTCGCCTGCGCGCGCATGGGCTGCCGGACGCTTTTATTCAATATCAATCTAGATGCGATTGCGCTGATGTCGTGCAACCCGGCAATCGGGGGCCTGGCCAAGGGACAATTGGTCAAGGAAATCGACGCGCTGGGCGGCGAGATGGGTAAAATCACAGATAAAACCGCGACGCATTTCCGCCTGCTTAACGCCTCCAAGGGCCCGGCGGTACAGTCCTCCCGCATGCAGTGCGACAAGCAACTCTACCGCCTGACAATGAAATCTACGGTGGAAAACCAAAAAAATCTCCACATCCGACAGGCGATAGTCGAAAAACTCGTTGTCGAAAACGGCAAGGTCGTAGGCGTGCTTGACCAGAGCGGTTATTTCTACGGCGCGCAAAAAGTTATCATCACCACCGGCACTTTTCTAAACGGCCTGGTGCACATCGGTCCATCGCAGACACCGTCGGGACGCGCCGGCGAGCTGGCCTCGGTAGGACTGGCCAATCATTTAAGAGAGCTGGGCTTCGAAATGGGCAGAATGAAAACCGGCACGCCGCCCCGGCTTAGGGCCTCATCCATTGACTTTTCCGTTCTGGAGCGTCAGGACAGCGACCCGAATCCGCAGCCTTTTTCTTTCACCACCAAAGCGCTGAGAACGGAGCGTTTGCCTTCTTATTTTTCCGCCACATCAGTTGCGACACATAGACTTATTCGGGAAAACATTCATCACTCGCCGCTTTATTCCGGCACGATTAAAGGCGTGAGCGCGCGTTATTGTCCTTCACTGGAAGACAAAGTCATGCGGTTCGGCGAGCGCGAAAGCCATCCGGTGGTGCTGGAGCACGAGGGTCTCGACACGCAGGAAGTCTACGCCAAAGGCCTGGGCAACTGCCTCCCGCTGGAATTGCAGTATCAGATTGTGCGCAGCGTAAAAGGTCTGGAGCAGGCGGAAATTATGCGTCCGGCGTACGCGATTGAATATGATTTTGTGCAGCCCAGCCAATTAAAGCTTACGCTGGAAACAAAAATAATCGCCGGTTTGTATCTGGCCGGACAAATCAACGGCACCTCCGGCTACGAAGAAGCCGCCGCGCAGGGACTTTGGGCGGGCATCAATGCCGCGCGCGCGCTGCAGAAAGCGTCCCCTTTTATTCTGGATCGCTCCGAGGCCTACATGGGCGTGATGATTGACGACCTCGTCACGCGCGGCGTGGACGAACCCTACCGCATGTTCACCTCGCGCGCCGAATACCGCCTGCTTTTGCGCGAAGACAACGCGTTCATCCGCCTGATGGGCAAAGGTCATGAACTGGGGCTCATCTCGGGCGAGGACTATGCCACTTTGCGGGAAAAGATGACGCAAATCGAAAAAGGCATCGCGAAACTAAAAACAGTCAACGTAAAACCATCACCGGAAACAAACGAACAACTGGCAAAACTGAATTCGCCGCCTTTAAATAACGCCACCACGCTTTATGGTCTGTTGAAAAGATATGAATTATCCTATGACAACCTTGCTGTATTTCCCGGCTGGCAGCCGCAAGACGATCCCTTTGTCAAAAAGCAGATTGAAATAGAAACCAAATATGAAGGATACATCAAGCGCCAAATTGAATCAGTCAGAAAATTAAAGGAGCAGGAAAAAAAGAAAATCCCGTCGGATTTTGATTACAATTCCATTCCGGGACTCTCCAATGAGCTCAAAACAAAACTTACAAAAATCGCTCCGGCCACGATAGGACAAATGGAGCGCATCCCCGGCATTACCGAAGGTGCGATATCGGCCGTGCTGATTATGATGAAAAAAAAGGAAATGGCCGGTTGATTCCTGATTAAGCCGCTATCTGCGCTTCAAACTCATCGTAATGCTTTTTTACCTTCTCAATGTAGCGCCGGTGATAGCCCCTGATGCCGTTTTTGAGCGAAGCCGGCCCCGCAAAATAAGCCGCCAGCACGTAATGCCACACAATCGGCTCCTCATAACCCAGAACAATGTAATTATCATACAAATCTTTGAGAATAACCGACGCGACCATGATATTGGCCTGCGGCTCAAACATGTGTTCCCTGGTAACTGTAAGATTATACTTTGCGACATAAGCGTCCCACGTCCCCGGCTGAATCTGCATAATTCCCTTCGCGTACGCGCTGGACACAACAGTGGGGCGAAAGGTGCTTTCCGTTTTCATAATTGCCAGATACATCTGCATGGGGATATTAGTTTTTTTCGACTCTTCCACCACTGCTTGAGCAATCTGCAACGACAAAGTTTCTTCGACACCACTGTTTAAAAGCACATCCGCGATTACTTTCTTTTTATCAGCAAAAATCGCGCTGTTGTAAAGCTCGTAAAACATCATTAGGCGCGACCGGCCCTGTCCGTCAAACGCCGCCTGGGCTTGTCTTTCGATATAAATATACGTGCTCATCACTGTGCCCGCAATCACTACACAGGCGATAACCTTGCCGAAGAGTTTATCGCCGGTAGTTTTTTGGTGGTTCGCGCGCTTTTCTTCCCCATGTTCGATATCTTTCCGCTTTTGCGCGACCAATACCGAAGAGCTGTTCCTTACTTTCTTTTTAGTCTTGATTGATTTTAACATCATCTTTCAACTCTCTTTCCTGTACAAAACTACGCACACCGGCTTTTACCGCTGAATATAATTTTTCAACTGAATGTGAGATCAAGGGTATTGTTAAAGGAATTTACAGGTGTGCGTTGATTTTTTGCAAAGTGAGCTGAAGCCGGAAACATTTACCGCGCGTTTAAAGTAGCGGCGCTTCAGCTGCTATTTAGTTGTTGGTGTTAACCTATGGCTTTCTCCGTAAATCTTTTTATTAACCGTCCGCGTCATGTTTTTCTGCATCTTTTTTCGCGGACGGCGCGTGATATAGTAAATTAAATTCGCTTCGTCAACCAAAAAATGCTTATATTTACCTTCCAGAACATATAACTAACTATATTCACTTGGTTTTTATTGACGTATTTTTTTACCGTTAGTCATCAAGAGATAAAAAACCATTAAAAATGCCTGCCCAGATACTTCTCCAGCCGGTTGAGGCCTTCCCTGATGTTTTCCAAGGAATTGGCGTAGGAAAAGCGCAGAAATCCCTCGCCGCCGCTGCCAAAATCGATGCCGGGGGTAACGCCCACTTTGGCCTGCTCGGTAATGCGGAAAGCTTCCTTATACGAATCTTTGCAGAACTTGCGCGCGTCGGCAAAAACGTAAAAAGCGCCGGTGGGCTCAACATGAATGACAAATCCCATTTTCTTTAAGCGTTCCAGCATATACCTGCGCCGCTCGTCATAAATTTTAACCATTTCCGCCACGTCTTTTTGCGCCTTGGTCAAAGCGGCAATCCCCGCCCACTGGACAAAGCCACTGGCGGAAATCATGAAGTTCTGATGAATCCGCTGCATGACTTTGGAAAACTCTTGGGGAAAAACGCAGTAGCCCAGCCGCCAGCCGGTCATCGCGTATAGTTTGGAAAATCCGTTGATAACAAAAGCGCGGTCGGTGAATTCCAATACGGAATGCGCGCGGTCTTTATACACCAGACCGTGATAGATTTCGTCGGAAATAATGTATTGCTTCTTAAACTGCGCGACGTTTTGCAATTGCTCTTTGTTCATGACAATGCCCGTCGGGTTAGACGGAGAATTAATGAAAATGGCCTTGGTGCGCGGTGTTATTTTCTTTTTGATATCGGCGGGGCGATATTGAAACCCTTCTTCCGGGCGCGTTTTTATTTCTTTGAGCTTGCCGCCCGCCGCCAGAATAAAATTCTGATAACAGGGATAACGCGGGTTGGAAACAATCACTTCATCGCCTTTATCCAGAATCGCCAGCATCGCGAACAAAAGCGCCGGCGAAGTGCCGGTGGAAACCAAAACCTGTTCCGGTATGATTCTTACGCGGTATTCCCGAAAATAAAAATCACATATCGCCTGACGCAATTCCAGAAGCCCCAGCGCGTGCGTGTAGCGTGTTTTGTTGTTTTGCAGCGCCTCCACTGCCGCCTCAACAACAACCTTGGGCGTGGGAAAATCCGGCTCTCCCACCTCTAGATGAATGACGTTTTCGCCGCAACGCTCGAGCTCCTCGGCCTTGGCCATCACATCCATCACTATAAAAGAAGTAAATTTATCCGCGCGTTTGGAAATCATTATCATCCTCGCTCATTTGACGTTATTTTATGTATTCCCATCGCGCTCTTTGATTTCTCGTTTTTCAATCCGGCTTCACCGTCACCCAGAGGAATGTTTCGCCGCCGATGGCGCGATAATCGGCGGAGACGATTTTGAAACCCGCATTTATCAAATCTTTATACAAATCCTGCGGGGTTTTGTGACTGTAGTACAACTCTTCGCCCAAAAATTCCTTATAGCCGTCAAATTCGTCGCTCCCCGTGTATTCTTTTGTCGCGTAAGTAAAGAGCGCCCGGCCTTGGGGATTCAGCCAGCGATGCATTTTTTCAAACAATGCCTGGTGGTCAGCGCAAGGCACATGAAACAGGCTGTAAATGGCCGTTATCGCGTCAAAGCTTTTGGCCGGAAAATCAATCTCGCGCATATCCCGGCAGAGAGTCTTCATCTCGGGAACATATTTTGCCGCCATCGTGAGCATCTTTGCAGAAAAATCCACGCCGGTTACCTTCCAGCCGTGGTCGACAAAAAAACGCGCGAACGGCTCTCCCGCGCCACAGCCCAAATCCAACAACTCTCCCTGTTTTATCTCCAGGAAATTGTAAAACTGACTAAGAACCTCGCCCATGTCGAAAAGTCCGCGGTTTTGATCATATGTCCGAGCAAAGCTATCATAAATTTCGCGAAGCGAGCGTTTCACGATACTTTTGATTCCTTTCCAGAAGGCTGCCGTTGCGTAACATTATTTTTGTCCCGTCTCAATATAATATTGCATTGTCTTTGACTTTACTATAAATTTACAAATGATTTAATTATCAATCTCTTGTACTGCCAGTAAAGGACAATTTCATGACCAAAAATATTTCGGCGATTACCAGAAGAGAACTGATGCAAAGAGCAGCTTTATCCGCGTTGTTTCTTAGCTTGCCCCCTTTAACCGGCTTTTCATCAATTCCCCGCTACCGCCCGATTGAAAGCTCCCCGGGAAAAGCTCTTTATCTGACACACGCCGAAATTATCGATGTCGTAAAAGGAACATTGCTGAGCAATCAGACAATTACCATCCGCAAAGGAATTATTGAATCCATTTCCGAGCAGGTCCCTGTCGCGCGGGAAGGCGACCTTACGCTGGATTTGAAAAACCAATACGTCCTTCCCGGTTTGATTGACGCACACTGCCACGGGACGTTGCCGGGCGGTTCCGCTATTCAAGTCGGTCTTTTTCTGACAATAATGAATCAACTGAAAAGAAATTATATCCAACAACTCAGGCAGGGCGTAACCACCATTCGGGACATGGGAGCGCTGCCAAAAATCCTGCACGACCACCTTGAGCAAATTCAAACAGGCGAACTGATCGGACCGCGCGTGGTTTACTGCAACGCCTTCACCAATATTCACGGCGGTCATCCCGACTTTAATCCGCAGGAAATGAGCATTTTTGCCTGGCTGATACTGGCATTCACCGGCCGTTCAAACATGTGGTTCCAGGACACGGAAGAGCTCAAAGAAAAAATGCGGCAAAACAGCGCGGGCGGCGCATCGTTCATCAAACTGACGATGGACAAAATTTCCGTCCTCTGCGGCAAGGGCGAAATACCCGCCTATACTGATGAACACCTGAAAACAATCTGCGATTTCGCGCAAAAAAACAATCTGCCCATTGCCGGACATATTCACACCAAATTCGGTTTTGACCGCGCCGTGCAATACGGCATCAACACCATGGAACATTCCATCTCCGATGCCGTGCTGACGCCAAAAGACATTGAAGCTATGGCCAAAAAGAAAATCGCCAATATACCGACGATGACCATCGCGCAGAGACTTTCCGCGCCTGAAGCGTACGATGAACTGCCCAAAAAATTCCGCACTGATTTTATCGAGCAGGAAATAGCACTGCGCCGCGATTACATCAACTCCGCGCCGAATGACTACACGGAACCAGCCATCCATAAAAACAACGTCGTCCATCTGCAAAACTACAAAAAATACGGTTGCGACGATTTGTATAAAATGCGGAAGTTCATGGCCAATCCCGAAATTTATTTCAACATTCTGCTGCTTGGTCCCAAAAACCTGCTGGCAATGAGAGACGCCGGGATTATCATCGGCTGCGGCACGGACGCGGGCGTGCCCTTCGCGTACCACGGAACTCTGTGGCAGGAAATGGAAATGCTTCACCGCGTCGGCCTATCAAACAAGGAAGTCCTGCGCTCAGCCACAATCAACAACGCAAAAATCGTCGGCATGGCGGATAAAATCGGCACGATTGACGTCGGCAAATACGCGGATCTGGTAATCTTTGAGGAAAATCCGCTGGAAAAAATCGAAGCCTGCCGCAAACCGCAAACGGTGGTGAAAGACGGCAAAATTTACGAGACAGAAAAAATTGCGTTGAAGACATAATTTAGTGAATCGCCGGAACACCGCCGTTTTTCCCGCTTTTAATACCAAAAGGTTTCAGCAACATACCTTGCCTTGCGTGTTTTTTCTTGAAATTCCGGTCAACCTGACTTATAAGCGGGAATCTTTTTGGGAGGACAGATGATGAATTACCGCTCTTACGATGAGGCGTACCGCAGTTCCATAAACAATCCGGATGAATTTTGGACAGACGCCGCCGAAGCTGTTTCTTGGGTAAAAAAATGGGACAGTGTTATTTACAGTCCCAAACCTCAGTTCTACAAATGGTTTGAAGGCGCGCAGATGAATACATGCTACAACGCGGTTGACCGGCATGTAGAGCGCGGCAGGAAAAACCAAACCGCCGTCATTTATGACAGTCCCGTCACAGGTGTTGTGAAAAGAATAACCTACGGGCAACTTCTTGATGAGGTTGCGCTTGTCGCCGGCATGCTGAAAAAAAACGGCGTCGAAAAAGGCGACCGCGTTATAATTTACATGCCGATGATTCCCGAAACCCTCTTCGCGATGCTCGCCTGCGCGAGAATGGGGGCCATCCATTCCGTGGTCTTCGGCGGATTCGCCCCCAACGAACTGGCGGTAAGAATCGATGACGCCAAGCCTAAAGTCATTCTTTCCGCATCATGCGGCATCGAACCAAAAGGCGCTATACCCTACAAGCCTCTTCTGGACAAAGCCATAGAGCTCTGCGCGCACAAGCCTGAAAAATGTTTTATTTTCCAGCGCCCGCAGGTTAAGGCCGAACTGATTGCGGGCAGAGACATGGATTGGCAGGAAGCTCTGAAGGAAGCGAAGCCGGCGGAATGTACGACCGTCCGGTCGACAGACCCGCTTTATATACTTTATACCTCAGGCACGACGGGAATTCCCAAAGGCGTGGTGCGGGATAACGGCGGCCATGCGGTAGCGCTCTTGTGGAGCATGAAAAACATCTACGGCATCGAACCCGGAGACGTCTACTGGGCGGCCTCCGATGTGGGCTGGGTTGTCGGCCATTCTTACATCGTTTACGCGCCGCTGCTTTACGGCGCTACAACAATCATCTACGAGGGCAAACCGGTAGGCACGCCGGACCCCGGCGCTTTCTGGCGGGTAATCAATGAGCATAAGGTAAAAGTTTTGTTCACGGCGCCCACCGCGTTCCGCGCGATAAAAAAAGAAGACCCCTCCGGCTCCTTCATCAAAAAATACGACATCTCCTGCCTGAAATATCTTTTTTTGGCCGGAGAAAGGCTCGACCCGGATACATATCACTGGGCGGTGAATATTCTGAATATACCGGTCATTGACCACTGGTGGCAAACAGAAACGGGCTGGGCGATTGCCGCGAATTGCATGGGCATTGAACATCTGCCGGTAAAGGCCGGTTCTCCCACAAAACCAGTTCCAGGATATAACATAAAAGTGCTGGATGAAAATGGGGAAGAATTTCCCGATCAGGCGGAAGGAACAATAGCGATAAAACTGCCCCTGCCCCCGGGCTGCCTGACCACGCTCTGGGAAAAAGACGATGCTTATGTTTCCTCATACCTGGAAGCATTTTCCGGATATTACACGACCGGGGACGGCGGATTCAAAGATAAGGACGGATACATTTATATCATGGGGCGCGTTGACGACATAATCAATGTCGCCGGCCATCGGCTTTCCACCGGCGGCATGGAGGAAGTTGTCGCCAAACATCCCTCTGTCGCCGAATGCGCCGTTATCGGCGTTGATGACCAGCTCAAAGGACAGGTGCCGGTTGGCTTTGCCGTGTTAAAAGCGGGGGTGACAAAAAAACCTGACGAAATTCAGAAAGAAATTGTGGGAATGATCCGCGACCAGATTGGCGCGTTGGCCTGTCTTAAAGATGTGGCCATTGTCGGACGCCTTCCCAAAACACGCAGTGGAAAAATTCTGCGCTCGACAATGCGTAAGATTGCGGACGGGAAAGAATTCAACGTGCCGTCAACGATAGAAGACCCTGCGGTTTTGGGGGAGATTCAGGACGCGCTCAAGAAAGCGGGTTACCCGAAAAAGTAGGACGACGAGTATTTAGTTTTCCGCGGAGAGATTTCCGCGCCCGGAGACATAATCTGCTGTCCGCTTGTTGATTAACTTGCTGGCATTCATGGAGCTTCGCCACTGAAAAAAGCTAACCACCGCTATTTCCAAAAGAGTGATAAGCAGAAGCAAGTGGCTCATTTTCCCCATGGTTGAAGTGCTCACGAATCCCACCGTCCACAGAATTGTCATGATAAACAAAACCATAAAAACCTTCTTCTGTTACTAAACATTTTGTTTCTCGGGCTGGTTACATCAAACACGGCCAAGCGGGCGGCTTAATTAAAAGTGATAAAGCGTCTGTTATCTCGCCCCTTGGGTTTTTCATCTCCTTTTTCGCGCTCCTCGTTGGGATGAAATATTTTCATGCACCTCGGACAAATTTCCTGAGAGAAATTCGCCTCGGAATTCTCGCGTATATACTGTTCAACCTTCTTCCAGCTCCCTTTGCCGTCGTAAATACTCTTGCAGTAAGAACAAATTGTCAGCACTCCCCTTAACGGCTTGCTCTTCGTCATGGCGTCTATAAGTTCGGCAATCAGCTTCTCCTTTTCCTGTTCAACCTTCTTACGCTCGGTGATATCGCGAATATTGCATTGGATTATCTTTACTCCATTGACTGAATAAATATTGCTGATGAACTCTACGCTGATACTGCGTCCGTCTTTGGTCTGAAGCGGCAAATCCTCGCAACGGATGCTTCCGAGCCGCAATTTTTTGAAAGCTTCCCGGCTTTCCGCGATTTCTTTAAGCGTTTCCTGCTCCCAAATCTTTTTCCCGATAATTTCCGCGCGGGAATGGCCCAGCATAGCGGTTAAGGACGAATTGACATCGCTTATTTTTCCCGTACGCGCATTGAGAATTAAAATGCCGTCCTGAACGGCTTCCATCAAACGCCTGTAGCGTTCCTCTGCTTTTTTAATTGTCGCGGATGTCTGCCTGCATTTTTTTGATTTACTTCTGTTGATTGTTTGTAACATACGCTATTCTTCAATTATCTTCTAAGGGGAGGGAATTTGCGCAGAACAGACATCCGCCGATCTTTTAACCGCTGTTCCGTAAATTCCTGCCGAAACCTTTTTTATTCTCCTTTTTGTTCCATGTGTTCTGTTTTCTACCCAAAGCAAATCATCGCCGGGTTCTTACCGGCCGCCTTAAACAACAATCACGGCGGCTTCCGTGTCACTATTTATTTTAAGCCCTTCGGAGGGCGCCTGTTCACTCTTCATCTGCGTGCGTGTCCCGGAAAATATATCCGGGCGCTTGATTTCAATGTTTTGAGGAGATGATAAAATCGCCATATTCAACGCAAAACCGCCGAACAAAGAACCGATCAGAATAAACATCGGTATCAATGCTTTTAAAAAAGCTTTCACGTTTATCACTTTATTGTCACTCATAACTTTTTCCCCTGTTTTATTCTCCTGCATTCACTCCTAAAGGCAGCCTTGATGATTTTGTAAATAGTTAAGAGCAAATAGCTTGCCAAAAAGAAAAAAATTTAGCTGTTAATTACCCTTTAATAACAAAGGATTAGGTTGGCGGGGAAAAAAGTGAAAAAATGGGCGGCGGTCTTGCCCTCAATATTTATAGCGTAGCCTCAATATCTTGAGGGGTAAGGCCGAAAGAAGACAGAGATTCAAACGGATTTTTTCGGTGTCGGCCGCTTTATGCCGAACTTATTCATCCTCGCCCGCAAAGTGCTCGGGTGAAGCCCAAGGATTTCGGCGGAACCGTTTTTGCCTTCGATACGCCAGTTGGTTTCCGCAAGGGTCTTGAGGATTTGTTCCTTTTCCATATCCTCGAGTGTTTTTGTAGCGGAAGACGGCGGCAAAGAAAATGATTCCAGATTTTCCGCCAGTTGCAAAACAGGACCGGGGCATAGAATAACGGCCCGTTCAATAACGCTTTCCAGCTCCCGGACGTTTCCGGGCCAAGGATGTTCCTGCAGTTTTTTCATTATTGCTTCCGGCACCGAAGTAATCTGTTTTCCCAATTTTCTGGAATATTGTTCCACGAAGGCCTGTGCCAGCAAAGGGATATCGTCCCTTCTCTGCCTAAGCGGAGGAACAGTGATGGGGAAAACATTGAGACGATAGTAAAGATCCTGCCGAAACCGGCCCTGACGAACTTCCTGCTCAAGGTCCCGGTTGGTTGTGGCGATAATCCGCACATTGACCCTGAGAGTCTGGCTGGAGCCCAGGCGTTCGAATTCGTTGTACTGAATCACGCGCAGAAGCTTGGCCTGCGTTTCCATGGAAAGTTCGCCGATTTCATCAAGGCAGATGGTGGAATCGTCAGCGATTTCAAACCGTCCTATCTGCCGTGTATCCGCTCCGGTAAATGCCCCCTTCTCCCGGCCGAATAATTCGCTTTCCATCAGATTTTGCGGCAGGGCGGCGCAGTTGACGGTAACCATTTTCTTTTTCCGGCGAAGGCTTATTTCATGAATGGCGCGGGCAATCACATCCTTCCCTGTTCCCGTTTCACCCAGAATCAGCACGGTCGCATCCGTTGACGCCACCTGCTCCACGCGGGAAAAAACCGTCTGCATCGCCGCGCTCTTTCCGATAATGTCCTGATAAGAAGTTTCGTCCTGTGTATCCTGCCTGATAAACAGCTTGCCGGCGGTGAAATCGCCCAGTTTCCTCAGCTTTTTCACGGTTTCACTATACATTTCTTCCGCCTGCCTGCGGTAAAGGGCGCTGGAAATAATTTCACCTGCAAGTTTCAATCTGGAAACAAGGGGCGCGGGAAATTTTTTCTCCCGCTTTATCGAGGCAAACGTCATGCCGGTAATTATTTTGCCCGCAATCCGGTAGGGAATGATTAACGTCGATTTTCCTCCCGCGCTGTAAAAAAATTCCTTGTCTATCTTCACCTCTTCGGGGAAGTCTTCAAGACCGCTGAAACAAACATAATCACCGCTTATCACCTGGTTAAAAAGCACGGGAAAATTTTTATTGGTAACATCATGGGGCGCGTTCTTGAACTCAGGAGCGACATGCTGATGAAGGCACTGGATTTCCGTCCCTTCTTCCGCCAGCTTCCACAAGGTTACGCGGTCTATATTCAAACATTCCCGGATTTGCTTCAACGCCTGCGCGATTTTTCCGTCAATTTCTGAAACAGGGGCACCGGACAAGTCAGTGGAAAGCGCTGAAATCAATTGTTCCAGTTCGGGAAACCATTCCTCTTTCGCTTTTTCCACAGCCAGCGATTTTTTTTCTAGCTTGCTGAAGAGAATTTCATTATACCGCCTTAAAAATTCTTCTTCATCGCCCATAGGTTGCGTTGCCGCCGGTTTTGCCGAGCGCTTTTCCTCTAATAATTTTGTGAGGATATCAATTAATATGTCCGGCTCCTGCGGTTTGAGAATGAACCGGTCGGCGCCGATATCCAAGGCGAACTTTTCGTCTTTTGGCTCCGTGTAAGTGGCGGTGTAAAAGGCAAACGGTATATTTTTAAGCTTTTCTTCCGCCTTGCACTTCCGGCAAAACGTAAAGCCATCCATGACCGGCATCAGTATGTCCGAAACAATCATATCGGGCGGCTGAGCCAGGGCCATTTCCAGGGCGACTTGGCCGTTTTGGGCCTCAGATACTTCCCAGTCCTGATTCTCCAATATGTTTCTCAGCAGATAGAGATTATCGCTGTTGTCGTCAACAATCAAAACCCGTGTTTCAGTTTTTTTACCCATATCAAAATACCAAACCCGATGAGCTTTACGTTACGCTTACACACCTATCTCTTCTCTTCAGACAGCATAACACATGCTCATTCCAGAGATGATAAAAGCGCCTTATAACGTCAATTTTTTATTTTCTTCTTATTTGCGCTGAACTTGGAAAAAAGTCAAGGACGTGTTTCAATAGCGTGCATCGGCATCCGCGTCCCGCGCCGGAATCAACCAGCTTGTCGCTGGCTGCGATTGTTACAACGCCGATGCGCGTCGACGAACCGGAAATTTCGCTACCGGTCGTCGGAGGCGATCGACACAAAGTGATTCCCCCCGCGGATAATGATTATTTCTGCACCCGGAAGGGGCCGCGAAGTAAAGCCGTAATGCTGAAAATATTCTCTGTTGGCAATGGTTTCGCCCGGGCGGCTCGAAGCCGAAAACCGCTTGATCATGCCTTCCCAAACAGATTTGACAATGCCGCGGATCATGTTAAAATATCCTCATGAAAATAACGATTGCCATACTCTTCCTGCTGTTGTTTGCGTCCTTTTCTTCGGCGGCTTATGCCGCAGAAAATTCCTGCTACCGCAAGGCGCAGAGTTATCAAAGCTTGCCGGGCGGCACGCAGGAAATGACGCTTGATGCCCGCAGGGTGGTATCGTTCACCAGGCGGACAATAATTTACGATCTGGGCAAAAAAACCATCACCATCGCGGCTGATTCGCTTGTCGCCCAGTATTTTCTGCGTGATCTTGCTGCCGGACGCTGCACGGCGCGGGCAAACGTCACCCTGGAGCCGGAAAGCAATAACCCTCTTAATACCCGCTATAAAGCAGTCCGGACATCTTCTCATTGAACCACCCCCGGCAGCCCCAAACCTAATATTGTGGTTACGCCATCTTTTTTAGACAGTTCAAAAGTGCGCCGGTAAATCAAAAGGTTTTCCCGCACGCCAAAAACCTCATCCTCAACGTTGCACATTTCGTTTATTTTGGATCCCGTGGCCACATATCGTGTAATTGTCGTCAAAATCTTTCTTGATTTCTTTCGAGGCAAAACCTAAACTCATAATCGAGTTGCGGTCGCGGGCGGCAATGCCCGAAACCATCTCACTCGCGGCAAACTGGAGAGTAACAGTCATGATACTAGACATATTCATACCCTTCCTTATTGGCGCGGTAGCAGGATGTGCCGCTGTGTACGGCATTACCCGTCTTAAAGGTATCTGGATTCTCGGCGCACTGCTTTATCTCGCGGGCGGCATTATGGTTTTTCTCTGCGCTCATTTGATTTTTTATTATCTCGTTGCCGATACACATTATGTTTTTATCCCCGGCATCATAGGCTTTTCTTTGTGGTCGGCTTTGTGCCTGTGCCTGCTCTGGCAAAACGTTTTTTGCGATGAGGGGTTTAATGTCCCACAAATTGATGTATCCTTATAATTTCGTTGACATACAAAAGCGCATTCCCTATACTTTTTATACAATATAAAAATCGACCCGGATAAAAAATGATGAAAGCTCCGCAGGAAATCTTTGCTCTTGTAGCCCGCTTTGAGCAAAATCTTGAAGCCTATCAGTCCGGCAAATACAACGAAACACAAATACGCCGGGAATTTATCGATCCTTTCTTTAAAGTGCTGGGCTGGGATGTCGAAAACACCGCGGGCTATGCCGAAGCCTACAAAGACGTCATTCACGAAGACGCGATAAAAATCGGTTCCGTCAGCAATGCGCCGGATTACAGCTTCCGCATCGGCGGCACGCGCAAATTTTTTGTCGAGGCAAAAAAACCTTCCGTCAATATCGCCGAAGATATCGGCCCCGCTTATCAGGTTAGGCGCTACGCGTGGTCGGCAAAACTGCCCCTTTCCATTCTTACCGATTTTGAGGAATTCGCCGTTTATGACTGCCGTGTCAAACCGGATAAAAGCGATAAAGCATCAACCGCGCGTATCATTTACATGAATTACAAAGAATACCTTACCCGCTGGGAAGAAATCGCTTCTGTTTTCTCCAAAGAAGCGGTGATGAAAGGCTCTTTCGATAAATACGCCGAATCTGCAAAAGCCAAAAAAGGCACGGCGGGAGTGGACGCGGCATTTCTGGCCGAAATCGATTCCTGGCGGCAGGCACTGGCGCAAAACATTGCTCTACGTAATCCTAAGCTCAGCCAAAGAGAACTTAATTATTCCGTAGGCAAAACGATTGACCGCATCATCTTTTTGCGCATCTGCGAAGACCGGGGCATCGAGCCCTACGGCCAGCTTATGGCGCTGCAAAACGGCGCGAATGTGTATAAGAGATTGACGGAAATTTATTACAATGCCGATGACAAATACAACTCCGGCCTATTTCATTTCAAACAGGAAAAAGACCGCTTTGAGCCGCCCGATGATTTGACGCTTTCACTTTCTATCGACGATAAAATCTTAAAAGACATTTTCAAAAGCCTCTATTATCCCGAAAGCCCCTATGAATTTAGCGTTTTGCCCGCCGATATTCTGGGGCAGGTCTATGAGCAGTTTCTGGGCAAGGTTATTCATCTCACAGCGGGGCATCGCGCCAAAATTGAGGAAAAGCCGGAAGTCAGAAAGGCGGGCGGCGTTTATTACACCCCGACTTATATTGTTGATTATATTGTAAAAAACACCGTGGGCAAACTACTGGAAGGAAAAACCCCCAAAACGGCGGAAAAACTGCGCATTCTTGATCCGGCCTGTGGCTCCGGCTCTTTCCTTATCGGCGCTTATCAATATCTTCTGGACTGGCACCGGGACATTTATATTGAAGACGGTGCGGAAAAACACGCCAAAGGCAAAAATCCCAAACTTTATCAGCGAATCCGCAATGAATGGCGCTTGACCACGGCGGAGCGAAAACGCATCCTGCTCAACAACATTTACGGCGTGGATATCGACCCGCAGGCGGTGGAAGTAACCAAGCTATCGCTCTTGCTCAAAGTGCTGGAAGGAGAAAGCGACCAGACGATCAAATCATCTTTTAAATTATTTCACGAGCGCGCCCTGCCCGATTTGGGCAACAATATCAAATGCGGCAATTCGCTCATCGGGCCGGATTATTACGAAGGCAAGCAGACCAGCTTTCTGGACACGGAAGAAATGCAGCGCGTCAACGCCTTTGATTGGGAAAAGGAATTTCCGGGAATTTTTAAAGCCGGCGGCTTTGACGCGGTCATCGGCAATCCGCCGTATAGCGCGAAAAAGTCTCTAGAAACTAAAATACTTATGAAATTCTTTTCAAATGTTGAATATAAATGTGACCCATATGCATTTTTTATTGAGCAAGGAATGAATAAATTGAAAATCAAGGGTTATTTAGGATTTATTGTTCCGGTAACATGGATGACTAACTATTACTATATGAAAATACGAAAGATGCTAATTGACAGTGATTCACTTGACAAAATTGTATTAATAGACGGATTAGTTTTTGAAAATGCTAACGTTGATACTTGTATGTTGTTTCTAAATAAAAATGGAGTTTTGACCGGAAAATTTAAATGGCTTCAAACAGACTCTGCTCATCTTGACAAATCCCTTAGTGAGCGAGATTACTCAACTGTTCGTGCGGAAGAGCGTTATGATATTGTGCCTGTCGCGGATGATGATTGGAATAAAGTGCGAAATAAAATTGATAAATTATCCGTAAAATTAGGTTCAATTGCAAAAATATCTCTTGGTATGAAATTAAGAGCAAACGACGAGTTTGTTGCTTTTGAAAAAGGCACAAAACACCCTGACGGTATTTATTTTGGAGCAGATATATCTCGTTATGGTTTATGTACCCCTAGGCGATTTTTTGATTTTTCTAAAGCAGTTATTGTTGGAGGAACAAAAAATCCTAAAATTCAAAGGGCTACTCCAAAGATTTTAATTCAAGCAATAAGAAATTTAAGTTTAAAACGTAGAATTGTTGCGGCTTTTGAAAAAGAAGGTGATTGTTTTGTTGGAACGGTTAACGCAGTTACTTTGTTGTCACAAAGTTATAACATTAAGTATATTTTGGGAATAATAAACTCGACATTAGCTAATACATACTTTAGGAAAAGATTTACAACAATATCTTTAACATCAGCATTTTTAGGCCAAATTCCAATTCCGCTAATAAGTATTTCTGATTCTATTAATCAAAAACGACATGATAAAATCATACAACTCGTTGACCAAATGCTAAATTTGAATAAGCAATTAGCGGAAGCCAAAACCGACCATGAAAAAACATTAATCCAGCGTCAAATCGACGCCACCGACAAGCAAATAGATAAGCTGGTTTACGAACTCTATGAGTTAACACCTGAAGAAATAAAAATTGTAGAAGAAAAATAAACTGAAATGGAAATTTTGAACCAATATTCCAATGCGCTGATGGCTATAATGTCAACGTTGTTGGTAATCATAACATTGCTCTACGTTGCGTTCACGTGGCGCATGGTAAAGGAAATGCAAATAACTCGCGAGGCTGATCTGCGTCCGTACATCATAATTGACATTCTTCTTGCTGACCAGAAATTCCATCTTCTTGTTAAAAATATTGGAAAAACCGTAGCCGAAAGTGTCACCTTTAATATAGATAAAAATATTGAAAATATGTGGAAAAACACGATAGGTGAAATGCCTCTTTTTAAAGAAGGAGTTGCATTCTTTCCTCCTGGACGGGAGTTTGTCGTAACTTTGGGGCCAACATGGTTATTCCTTAACAAAAAAGAAGAAATAAAATATCCGCTAATTTTTACTATCGTAGTCAAATATAAATATTTTGGTAATATCTCGAAATCCGAACCAACTACTATTAATTTAGACGAGTACATGAATACTATGTCTTTTCCGGATAGCTTTGCTAAATCTATCGTAAACATAGGCGCTTCCATTAGCAATGGCCTTAATTCTATAGCTAAAAACACCGAAAAGATTTCCAAGATTGAAGAAATATCAAGCCCAACAGGAATAGATGTTTCCCAAGGGACACTATTCCGCCTTGCCGATATTCTCAGAGAAAACTCGAAGCACAAAATTAAGTTTGATCTGAATCTTACTACGCTTATGGAATTGGTTGAACTCCTCGGAGTTGATCTTAAGTTTGCAGAGAAAATTATAATGCGAAGGTATTCTGATGGATACTTTCGGTCTTTTGATGATCTTAAGAACATAGAAGGGATCACGGACGAGCTTATTGATAACTTAAAAAAACGAACTTTCATTTGTACACCAAAATTTTAAGAAGTATGAATAATATGCAAGAAATAGAGCCAGTCTTTGATTTTATCAGCGATGAAGCGAAGATACCAATTCATAAAGGTCAGGCTGAGGTATGCATTAATAAAAATACATATACTGGTAACGGTGAGGTTTGTTTAGAATTATTGCCACGTCCTAATTTATATTTTTACGGATATTTTAAGGGTATTCCTGCAAATAATGCTGTGGCCGCTAGTCTTGAACGAAATAAAATCTCTTCTTTTTCCTTCAATGGACGTCAAATTAAAGGTTTTCGCTTAAGTAGCGGAGGCAACATAGATTCTCAGGAGTTTAATCTCAAATGGTGCCCAGAGTCGGAACCGATTTATGGGGTTGGAGATGAATCCACGCAAATATCTTCACTTGTTTTCCACTTATTCAATTTTGTTGATTTGTTTGGGACTCGGCATTCAATAAAACAAGGCGGTTCGACAATGCATCGCATTGAGCATATCGATTTGATTTGCGATCAATGGAACATTGCATTGAAGTCGCTGCTTTCAACACGCGAGAACATCAAAAAGCTAAATGAAGAAGGTGGATGTCGTTTAACCCATGTTGGAGGCATCAAGAGGGCTGACAGTTTATCTTTTTCTGGGAAAGATGCGAAAGAATGTTTGGAGGCACTTCTTTTTTTTCTATCTTTCGCAAAGGGCGGTTGGTGTGAACCGACATGCGCCGTAGGATTTGACGAATCAGATAATCGTGTTTGGGAATCTTGGTCGTCACCGAGAGAGCCATGGTATGAGCCACCTTCTTGGTTCGATCGCCATAATGGTTCACAGTTGAATATTTTTTACCCCGGATTCATGAAAAAATGGAAAAATGATGACTGGCGTGAAGCATTACATGAAGTGTTGTATTGGTATTTAAACGCAAATTATTCACCGCGCGGAATAGAGGCGGGAATCATTTTAACACAAGCAGCAATCGAAAGGCTTTCATACGAATATACAGTCAAAGACAAAAGGCTTCTTGTGCTGAACGGGTTTAAAGATCTTTGGGCATCCGATAAATTCCGTATTTTATTTTCGTCACTCGGAATACCGCTCGAAATACCAAACGAAACACCTGAAATTCTTAGGCTTGCTAAAGACTTAAATTGGCTGGATGCTCCACATGCATTGACGGAAATCCGTAACTCTCTGGTGCACCCCGAACATAAGAGACGTCGCCAACTTGATTCTATTTACTATGAGGCTTGGAATCTTGGTTTGTGGTATTTGGAAATGGGTCTTCTGGCAGTTTGCGACTACTCAGGAACTTATGGGAATAGATTAAAACAAAGATATGTGGGGCAAGTTGAGAATGTTCCGTGGATTAAAAAACAATAGCCGACGCCAAAACCGACCATGAAAAAACATTAATCCAACGCCAGCTTGACGCTACCGACAAACAAATCGACAAACTGGTTTACGAGCTATACGATTTAACTCCGAAGAAATCGCCATCCTAGAACA